>Ga0129308_1000043_pt1 | contig 238901 bp, 220 predicted proteins | sample L827metagenome_FD_94440 | JGI IMG/M metagenome (GOLD analysis project Ga0129308, IMG submission 94440) | Ring-tailed lemur group fecal microbial communities from Wisconsin, USA - L827 metagenome | ecosystem: Host-associated > Mammals > Digestive system > Large intestine > Fecal | place: USA...
CCTGCCGCAGAAACCGTTGCCGCCGAAGAAAACACAGCGGCGGCCACGCCGGAAGATTCGACGGGGAATGAAACAGGCGCAAACGAGGCTGAACCCGCCAAACAGCCGCAATCTCCGGAAGAAAATGCAAGGTTTGCCGCAATGCGCCGCCAGCAGGAAGCACAGCAGCGGGAGGAACAAATTTTCCGCGAGCTTGTAGGGGGGGCGGTCAACCCAAACACGGGAAAGCCCTTTGCGTCCAAAGCCGAATTTGTAGCATGGCGCGATGAAATGGCGACACGCCAGCGCGCACAGGCCGCGCAGATGGAGCCAGAGGCTTTCAAACAGTTTGAAGCGCAGCTTCGTGAGCAGATTAAGGCCACAGACCCGGAAATTCGGGCGCAGGCGGAGGAATTGCAGCGCCACCGGCAGCGGGAAGCGCAGGAGCAGTTTTCAAATGATTTGAAAGCCATCCGAAAGGCCTACCCGGACGAGAAAGCCAAAAGCGTGGGCGAGCTGGGCGTTGAATTTTTGAAGCTGTGCGCGAGCGGAATCAAACCGCTTGTGGCCTATGAGGCCATTCGAGCCGAAAAAGCGCGCAGCACGCCGAACCCGCCCAGCATGGGAGATGTAAAGCCGACATCTTCCGGAGAAAAAGAGTTCTTCACGCGCGAAGAAGTGGCAGCGATGGACCAGGCGACGGTAAGCAAAAATTATGAAAAAATCAGAAAATCCATGGGAACATGGAAGTAAAGGAGGATTTTTAAACTATGGCATATCAGAATTTTATTCCCACCGTATGGGCGGAAGCCATTAACCGGGAGCTGGAAAAAGCACTCGTGTACGCGGAGGGGTGCAACCGCCAGTATGAGGGCGAAGTAAAGGCGATGGGCGACACGGTGCGCATTCTTGGCGTTGGAAAACCCACCATCACTACAACCACCGACAAGGCAATCACGCTGAACGACCCTGAAAACGTGGATGACACCAGCGTGACACTCGCCATCAAGCAGATCAGCTATTTCAACTACAAGGTGGACGACATCGACAAGCGGCAGGCTGTGGGCGGCGTGATGGAGGCGCTGAACAAGGAGGCGACTTACGGCCTTGCGGACGAGATGGACAAGCACATTGCCGGTATGGCGGCAACGCGCGAGGCGGTGAAGTACGCATCCAGCGCAACATCTATCACTAAAAGCAACGTGCTGGAGGAGATCGACAAGGCGCTGGAAAAGCTGTACGGCAACAACGTGCGGCCCAACGGCAAAATCATGATGGAGGTGCCGCCCTGGTTCTACATGCGCCTGAAGCAGGCATACACGGCGCTGGACACCGACAACAGCAAGATGCTGGAGAACGGCCGCGTGGGCAAGTACGGCAACGTTATTGTAAAGATGAGCAACAACGTCGCCGTGGATTCCAGCGCCAACAGCCTTATTACGGTGCACACGGACAAGGCGGTGGCGTTTGTGAACCCGATGACGCACGTGGAGGCGTACCGCCCGGAGAAGGGCTTCTCCGACGCGGTGAAGGGTTTTGTGCTGTATCAGGCGAAAATCGTGCGGCCCAAGGAGCTTGTGGTGCTGAACTGCAAGGCCGGGGCTTAATGGAAAGGAGTTTTGAAACATGGCTGCAACTGCAATTGCTTTGACAAAAATCCCCCTGAACGGCGGCGTGGAGCTGCCCGCTGCGGCTGCCCTGGACGGCACGGCCGGGGCGGAGATTCAGTTTGATGAACAGGATACAAAAATCGTGATCCTGATTGAAAACAGCGGCTCCAGCGCCGGGGACGTGACGTTCAAGGCCGGAAGCGGCATTCAGGGCGTCGCGGACCTTGTGGTGAACGTGGCGAACGGCAAGACCAAGGCCGTGGTGCTGGAATCCGGCGCGTTTAAAAAGGCAGGCAAGGTCATTGTTACAGGCGCGGCGACCATGAAGGCAGCGGCATTGCTGCTTCCTTAAATGGCCCGTGAGGGGGCGAAAGCCCCCTTTTGACACGAGAATGGAACATGCGGGTTCGATTCCTGCGCTCGTGAATTGGAGGTGCGGGGTGGCGAAGCCACGCGGGCGCAAGCCCGCGACCGCATGCGCCGGCGGCTTGCCGCCGAGCAATAAGCCATGCGAGGAGGCGACAATAAACATGATGTTGGGCGATGCAAAGAGTGAAGTTTTAAAGCTGCTGGACGAAACAAAGCCAAAGGTTGATTTGACGGGAAAGCTGGACCGTTTTTTTGACATGGGACAGAAAGAAGTAGCGCTGTATTATCCCATCTGGCGTGAGAAAATATACGTTGCGGAGGATGAAAAAGCGCTGCCGCAGGACTGCTATAAACCGCGTTACGTGATCGTAGACGGCATTGCACATCCGTACACAAAATATTCGCCGCTGCCGGATGCGTTTACGCTGCGCTATGAGGCATACCCGGCGGACATTCCGGACAATGCGCCGGATGAAACGGAGTTTGATTTGCCGGATGAGGCAATATTGGCCGTGATTTTATTTGTTGCGGCGCAGACGCAGAGCATGGAATACGACCAGCGGTTTTTCCAGAGCTTTTACGCGCAGTATCAGGGCAAGCTTTCAAACCTTTCCGGCATGACAGACGGAGCAACAGCAGTTGTAATGGGTGGCTGCAATGTTTAAGCAGACGAATATGCCAAGTGCTTCGGCTCCCACGCTGTCCCAAGTGAAAATTGATACCTTTTTAGGCGCGGACCTGACGAACAGCCCGGCCAACGCGGACGAAAACCGTTCGCCCGACTGCGAGAACATAATCCGCGACGTGCCCGGGAAGGTGCGCAAGCGCATGGGATGGCAGGTGAAACGGACGCTGGACGGGCGAATCAACGGGTATCACGCGCTGATGGGACACGACCCGCTGGTACACGCGGGCACAAAGCTGTACAAGGGCGATTCCGTGGTGTATTCCGACGCAAACGATGCGCGCAGCCGCTCGTGGGAATTTGGCGAAAAGCTGTACATCGCGGACGGAAAGGCGCTGCTGTGCTACGACGGCACGGCCGTGACGCGGGTGGACGCGGACGCATACATCCCCACGCTGACCATCGCGCGCGCCCCAAACATCGGCGGGGAAGAATATGAAAACGCCAATTTGATATCTCCGAAATACCGGGAGCAGTTCCTCGGGACAGAAAATGATAAGGTGTATCAAATGTCTCTTGTACCGCTGGACAGTACGCCCGTGGAAGTAGAGCTGCTGCAGGCGGACGGAAGCTGGAAGCCAATGGCGGAAAACAGCGGCTTTACCGTGAACCGCACGGCGGGTACGATTACGTTCACCACCGCGCCGGGCGTATCCCCGGTGGCGGGGCAGGACAACGTGAAAATCACCGCATCACACACGGTTGAAGGCTATGCGGACCGCATAAACAAATGTCGCATCGGCATCCAGTTCGGTGTGAACGGCGCGACAGACCGATTGTTCCTTTCTGGAAATCCAGATTTGATCAATTACGACTGGTACAGCGGGTTGAACGACCCCACCTACTGGGGAGACCAGGCCTATTCGGTGCTGGGCCAAAGCGACAGCGCTATTGTGGGCTATTCCATCGTGAACGCCCGATTGGCGGCGCACAAGGATTCCACCGATTCCGACCGGAACGTGATCGTGCGGGAGGGAAATCTTGTGGACAACAAGCCCGCGTTCCGCATTGTGAACATTTTGCAAGGAGAAGGGGCAGTTGCTCCATATTCGTTTGGGTATCTGGGCACGGAACCGCTGTTTTTGACAAAGCTTGGCGTTTACGCCATCACGGCGCAGGACATTACCGGGGAAAAATACAGCCAGAGCCGCAGCTTCTTTTTGAACGGGAAGCTGCTGGAGGAAAACGGGCTGGAGGAAGCGTTCGCGCTGGTTTACAAAGACATGTACTGGCTGTGCCTGAACGGGCGCGCGTACATTCTGGACGGGCTGCAGGCCACGCAGACGGACCGCTCGGCCCCCTATTCCACGCGCCAGTATGTGGGCTTTTACTGCACCAATATCCCGGCCCGCGTGTTGTGGGAGCAGGATGGCGCGCTGTGGTTCGGCACGGCGGACGGCAGGCTCTGCGCATTTGCAAACGAACCGTCCGACCCGCTGAACTACAACGACAACGGCGAGGCGATTTACGCGTGCTGGCGCACGCCGGATTTGAGTGGAAAGACATTTTACCGGAACAAAACGTTCAGCCGGTTTTATGTAGAGCTGGCCAGCGCGCTGGCGACGGGCGTGCGGGCGTGGGGGCGCGTTGCGGGCATATGGGAAGAGCTGTTCAGCGATTTTGTGACGGCGCGGTATTTTTCCTACGCGCATCTGATCTATTCCAAGTTCACTTACTCCAACGACGACACGCCCCGCACGCTGGGGGACAAAATCCGGCTGAAAAAAGTGGACAAGGCGGGGTTCAAGGTGGAAAACGGCGTGCTGAACGAGCCGTTCGGGCTGGACAGCATCGGCATTGAATTTGTGGAGACCGGGTATTACCGGGCGTAAAGGAGGATACAATGGCGTTTAAAAGAATTACCGAAAACGATATGTTGGGGAAAGGAAATGTCGGAAAGCCAGACACACCGGGTGTTTCCACATCCGAAATGCAACGCATTATGGACGAACTGCCGAGGGAAGTTATTGCTCCCGCGTTCAATGAGCTTTCGGGACAATTGGAGGCGGATACAGCATCCGCAGATATTGGAGCAAATGCTCCGGATGGAATAACCCCTGACCCCGCTCCCGCAGAAAATAGTCCCGCAAAATTGCAGTCGGTTTTACAGGGAATCGTCAATAAAATTACAGACCATATCGCAGACCAGGTAAAACATGTTACATCAGAAGAACGAACTTCATGGAACAATGCGTCAAACGACCGTCATACGCATGATAATAAGTCAATTTTGGATGGTATAACATCTTCTCTGGTTGGTAACTGGAATGCCGCTTTCGCACATGTTTCTGATGCTGTTCGGCACATAACGGAAAATGAACGTACAAACTGGAACGACAAATATACAAAAAGCGAAACCGACAAAGCAATCAACGAGCGAGTAGTCGAAATCGGTTCCAGTGACATGACAAAAGCCGTTTACGACCCCGAAACACGGAACCTTCCGTATATACCTAAAATTGATGCGGAGGCTTTGACGTTAGGGAAAAATGTGGTGCTTTCCGGCGCCCCCGTCTCCATTGCCTACGCCGGCGCGCAGCGTATCGCAGCAATCACGGCCTACGGCGAGACCCCGCAGGGCGGGACGACGGAGGCTCCGGTGGCGCTCACGGGTGTGGATAGCGTGCAGGTGTGTGGACGGAATTTGCTGCCGCATGTTGAAAAAAACGCTACAATGCGCGGCGTTACAATTGTCTCTGAAAAAGATGGATATATATTAGATGGAACCGCCACCGGATATATATCTTTCGATGTCTCGAATATTGCCATTCCAGCAGGAAATTATGTATTATCTGCATTTTCTGGCTCTACTGAAGTAGGGGCGCGTATTAGAATAGGTGCCAATCGCTCAGTTCTAGTTTACGGAAAAGAAACTAAAAGCTTTGATTATACAGGCGGTACTCTAAAAGTAGAAATCGTCGTCAAAACGCCATCGTCTGTTTTGGATAACGTGTTTATTGCTATCCAGCTCAACCTCGGCAGCACTGCCATGCCCTACGAACCCTATCAGGGCAGCGTGACACAGCTTCCTATTCCGCTCCCGCTGCATGAGGTTGGCGATGTGAGGGACGTGTGCCGGACACGGGTTAAGAGCATTTATGATAAACGGATTGTGCTGGATGGGACTGAAATATGGACTGAGTACAACGATGAGGGCTGGAAAGGCGACGGATATCATGTGTATAGGTTTTATGATGCTGACGCGGTTATAGGCCAGCCTATCGCGTCAAATAACTATCCTTCCCGTATGGGTTCTAATAACTTTAAAGGAACGCTCGGCGTAGCGACGGGCGGTCAATCAATTCTGTTTTCGGTCATCGAGCAAGAAACTGTGGACGATTGGAAAGCATATCTTATCGCCCAAAAAAACGCAGGAACACCAGTCATCGTTTACCGTCAGTCCACCGCCTACGACGGCACCAACGGGCTGGACGTGTGCATGACGGAGTACCAGACGGGCTTTGTGGAGCTGGATGGGACGGAACCGTGGATACAATATTCTACGTCAGAAAGCGTTGTGAATCATAAAGCTTATATCCTCGCTACCGAAAACACCGTCGTATCAACGGATGACGGAAACGGTGTCTTATGCAGTATCGCACCCACAAAATCGCCAGCGACTGCTTATAGCGAGGATGCCGCCGCTGTAATGAGCTTTAATAGCGGAAACATCGCATTACAATTACAAGCTTCAATCGCTGCGAATCTGACGGAGTTTAAAGCTTACCTCGCCGCCCAAAAAGCCGCAGGCACCCCAGTGCAGGTAGCTTACCAGCTCTTCACACCCGAAACCTACGCAACCGACCCAATCGACTTCGACAACGCCGCAGGCCCGCTCACTGTCATGACCGGCGGGGAGGTCGAGGTGCGGATGACGGAGCTGATTGGCTCCCGCAGCCCGGAGCTTACCGGGAAGATGGACAAGGAAGTATATGCTCAGGTCGGCAATCCGAGCGAACTTGACAACGATAACTTTTTACATTGTGTAAACCAGCGGGGCGTATCCGGAACAATCAGCACAGCGGGATATTTTATCGACCGCTGGAAACTTGTGTCCGGTACGGTACAGATTACAACAAATGGCCTTGTGCTGAACGGTACAATTTCGCAGACACTCGAAAATGCGGCAGGCACTGACGTTGCCGCAAGCGCAAGCGCGGGTACAGCGAGTTATGACAACAGCACCAAAACCTTTACACTCACAGCAACCGGACAGACCATCACATGGGCCAAACTGGAAAAAGGCAGCGTGGCCACGCCGTATGTGCCGAAGGGCTACGGTGCAGAATTAGTGGAATGTTATCGCTATTTTTGGATAAGCTCGATGCCAGTCAATATTTTTAAAACGACTGCAGGAGATTATTTTAGGAACACTGTATATTTTCCAATCGCAATGCGCACGGTTCCGAGCGTTACGATACTGGCAAGCAATGGCACGGTATCTATCAACGCAGTAACCATAGATGCTGTGAAATTCGCAGGGGATGGCGGGAATGACACAGTTACCCGTTTTTCTGCATCCGCAGACCTTTAAAGAGTTGAAAATATCATATCCGAAGCGCAATACAAGGAAATTACAAGCAAAACATATTAAGGAGGCAAACATCATGACAGCAATCAAGGAAATGTTTATCCCGAAAGGTACTGCGGCGCGTCCAGGCAACCCTATGACACCGAAGTACATCACAATCCACAACACGGCAAACACCGGCGCCGGCGCAGGGGCTGAAAGCCACGGTGTTTACATGACGCGAAACGGCGGACAGAATAAACAGGTGTCGTATCACTATGTTGTGGATGATAAACTGATCGTTCGGCTGCTGCCGGATACTGAAAACGCATGGCATGCGGGTGATGGAGGAAACGGAACAGGCAACCGGCAGAGCCTTGCAATCGAAATCTGTGAAAACCCGGAAAGCAATCTGCGCGCGGCCACAGATAACGCCGCCGAGCTGACGGCACGTCTGATGCACGACTGGGGTATCCCGCTGTCCAACGTCGTACAGCACAACAATTGGAGCGGGAAGGACTGTCCGCGCCGTATCAGAAAGGGTGAGCCGTACACTTGGGCCACGTTTGTGGAAAAAGTGCAGGACTATTACAATGCGCTGTACAACGGCGGAAAAAAGGACGAGACCGCGTCTGACGGCAAATTGTATGCTGTGCAGACTGGAGCTTTCAAAAGTAAAAAGAACGCTGAAAACTATGCATCAGAACTGGAAAAGAAAGGCGTGGATACTTATATCACCACCAAGGAGGTATAGCCTCCATGGAATGGACTGTTGTAACAGTGCTTGTTGCTTTGGTTGGGCTGCTTGCTACGGTAGGCGCTCCGGTTATTAAGCTCAATAGTAACCTCACAAAATTAACTGTGCTGATTGATACATTGAAAAACGACATTCAAGAGCAGAAAAAGTCTGCGAAAGAAAGTCACCGCAGGCTTTGGGAGCACAACGACGAGCAGGATGGAAGAATTGAGAATCATGAGAAGCGCATTACGCTTTTGGAACAGAAATAAAGCAGGAGGAACATATGGAACAGATTATGAACTACATCAAACCGGAGCTGGCGGTGCTGCCCGTTGTGCTCTACTTTTTGGGCATGGCGCTGAAAAACGCGCAGGCCGTTAAGGACAAGAATATCCCCATCACGCTGGGCGCTGTAGGCATTGTTCTGGCGGCTTTGTGGGTAGTTTCGACATCTACCATTGATGGATGGCAAAGCGTCGTGCTGGCATTGTTTACGGCCATTGTGCAAGGAGTGCTTGCGGCTGGGTGCAGTGTGTACGCAAACCAGATCGTAAAACAAAAGAATAAAACGGAATAAACACAACACAGGCCCGCCCGGCGCGATGCGGGCGGGCCGTTTTGGAAAGGAGTAAAAAAATATGCTTATGGGCGATTGGGGAAGCGATTCCAAGCGCAACAATGAAAACAAATATACAACCATTACCGTTCCAGGCACAATGGGAATGGGTGGCAGGCCGATTGTGAGCCAGGTGGAAAACAATCCGAACTGGCAAGCTACGACGCAAAAACCAAGCAAGCCTTCTGATTGGCAATACATAGGGTACAAAAAAACAGATTCGGATTTTGACAGCGGGTCTGGCGGCGGAAGCGGTTCCTCATCTTCCGCGGCAAATTATTACGCCGCCATGCTTGCCCAAGTACAGGCGGCACAGGATGCGGCGGCACGGCGTGCGGAAGAACTGGCGCGGCAAAAACAGGAGGCCGCACAAGCTGCCTATGACAAGAACATGGGTTACCTGAATGAGGCATATGCTAACCGAAACAATTTGCTTCAACAAAACTACAACGACGCTTTGGCGCAGTTGCAGGCCAGTTATGAAAGCGGTGCACGCGGGGTGAACCAGAACGCAGACAGTGCCCAACAGCAGGCGTATATCAACTATATGATGAGCAAACGTGACCTTCCTCAGGCACTGGTGGCGCAGGGGCTTACGGGAGGTATGTCGGAAAGCGCGCTGGCTGGCATGTACAATTCCTACGGAAACAACCGAAACACGATTGACCGTGGCCGGAACGACAGCTTGGCAACGCTGCTGGACACATTGAACAGCAATAAATCCACCGCGCTGCAAAATTACAATAACCAGCTTTCTACTGATGAACAACAGAAAATGGCATATCAGCTTCAGCTCGAACAGGCGCTTGCAAACCAAAATGCGGAAGTGCTGCAAAGCAAATATGATGCATTGCAAAGCCTTGATAATACGTACACGCAGCAAATGCTTGCTTTGCAGCAGGCGCAGGCCGAGGCCGCTGCAAAGGCGGCAAGCCGCAGTTATTCGTCCGGTAGTGGGAATAGCAGCGTAAGTACATCGCAAGGAGACATTGACGAAAGCTATAGGATTAACGCTGCCAAAGCTTATCAAAATGCATACACCAGTGCGGTATCAAATGGAATAACCGATGATATTGCGACTACGCAGGCGGTAAATGCAATGAAGCAATATTACTATTCTTTGTTCCAGAACAACTTAATTTCTGCGGATCAGTATGCTGCGATAATGGCATAATGGGAAAGGAAGAATCTATATGGCAAAAATGAGTTTTGAAGAGCTTGAAGAATACAGCAAACGCAAAAACTCACAGCAACGTATAGTGATGCCCGCCAAGAAAAATTATACATCGTTTACCTATCGTACATCCGATGGGAGAGTTCCCGATTTACAGGAAAAGCAGAGCGAGGAGTATAAAAACCATCTGCGTGCGATGGGATTAAGAAATGAGCTTATACCTTTTTCTGGTTTATCCGCGACAAACGAATGGAAAGGCTTTGGGGTGAACAATCCTGATGAAACGGATTGGAAAGAAAATGCCCCGGCAAATCTCGCGGAACTTACCACCGCGCAACCTTCTCAACCGCAACCCATAACGCGTCAAGCGTCACAAACAACCCCTGTGGATTTAAGCAAAATGACCGAGGCGGAAAAAGTTGCTTACGCAAACGATTTGCTTACGCAGCTCAATTGGCAAGCTGCGCCGGACGTACAGCAAAAAAATGCGGCCGCGAAAGGTGCCGGTGGAAGTTTTTCAGGAACGGGCGCGGGACGCAGCGACGCCCGTTCGCTTGGTGAAAAATCACCATCGGCAAGTCTTTTAGACAAAGCAGGAGAGTTTGCCACAAAAACACTTTATGACCTTTCGGAAGGCGCGGCAAACGTTTTGGATTTTTTGACCGACCCGCAAAAAGTAAACAACCTTCTGTACAGCGATTTTGTGAAAGATAATGTAATGGCAGGGCTTTCCGGATTTAACCGCAGCGTCGCGCAAACGGCCGATTTTATTCTTCCTGACGTTGCTACAATCAAGCCGGCACAGGATGTGTTGAATTTCTATAAAAATGACAGTTCCGGCTACGAGGCGCGTGCCGCTGCGACCAATCAGGAGCTTGGCATGGAGACCCCCGGCTCGCTGTTCCAATCTGCGGTTCAAGCGCTGCCCAATGCTGTGCTTACATTGATGAGCGGCGGTGCGAGTGACGCTGCGCAGCTTGGCGGAGCATCTGGCTCCACGATATCGAACGTGATGCAGGAAGCAATGAAAAATCCCTCGTTCTGGTCAAGCTTTATGCGAACGGCCGGGGCGTCTTATGAAGATGCAAAAGCCTCGGGCGCAAACGAACTTTCCGCTACAGTATACGGCATTACCAATGGCTTGCTCTCTTCCGGAATTGAAGTGGGTGGCGGTGTTGAAGGCATGCTGGACAAAAACGGCTTGGGCGGCCTTTTACAAACAATGTATGAAGAAGGCAGCGAAGAGGTAAAACAGGACATCATAGAAAAACTGCTTGCAAAAATACTCTACAATCAAGATGCAGAGTATTTTTCCATGACGGACGAAAACGCCGTGTTTAACCCGGAACGAGAAATAAAGGCTTTTGGCGGCGGCGCGGCCATAGGCGGACTGTTCGGCGGCGGAAACATGCTACTTAATAGCGCGCGGCCGGCCTATGATATTTCACAGATATATCAGTACAATGCTGATAGCGAAACGGGAAACGCCTCACATCCAATTGCAACAGGCACAGAAGCGCCCGTTCCGTCTATGGTAGACATGTTCCCTTTGAGCAGCAAAACGACCATACAGAGCGAAACAGACGCACTGGTGAATGCGTTTTACGACAACACGCTCACCAACGCACAGATTGAGACTTTAAAGCCCGGCGGCAAAAACAGGGCAGCCTTTGAGGCGGCGACTGGATTGCCCCTGCCCGAGACAGCAAGCAAGACGCGTGCGCTGCTGAAACTTGGTGCAGAAGAAAGCATTGACGGTACTTTGAAAACAGAATATAATGGGGTTAGTAGAGGTGTACAAAATGGAACAGCAAATCCAGCAGGCGCTTCAGTTGCTTCAGGAGAAGGGATACCGCTTGAGCAGCAGGGATTTGGAAGTGATTCCAATGTTGCTTCGGGAAGGCAGTACACTGGAGGAAATCGAGGAACAGTATCTGTTCTAAATAACGTTAATGGAGGTGTCCAGAATGAGCCAACAGGAGCAGAAAGAGTTTCAGGATTATTTGAAAACACTATGCCCGTGGGACCGGGAATGGGCTCTGGACATGGCCAGCCGGGGGAACTCGCTGGAGGAAATCAAGTACTATATAGAGTTCTAAACAATGACCAAACAACTTCTGACGCACTGACGCGCGTTGGTAGCGCGTACACTGATTTGCATGATACGACCGCACAACCGCAGGTATTTACTGCGGCGCTTGACGATGCCATAAAAGCAAATAAACACGGCCTCATGGTCAGCCCCAAAACCCCGCAGGAATTGGCTGACAGTGGGGCCGTTACCTTTATGACAAACGACGGGCTTGCGGGGGCTGCTGTGACCGCCGATGGCGATATCGAGGCTGTTTTTAAAAATCCGGCAAGCCAGATAAAAAGGGCCAGCGCACCGCTGATGTTGAACGCAATTGAAAATGGCGGAAGAAAACTGGATTGCTATGGCATTGATTTGGTACAGAATTACAATAAATTTGGGTTTGAACCCGTGGCACGTGTTGCATGGAATCCCGAATATGCACCGGATGGATGGACATACGGCCCGAAGGATGTATATGTAATGAAGCTTGCCGACGGTTTGGATGCGGCCGGCGTAAAAGCACGGCTTGGTGTTTCTGAATCAGACGGCGGATTCCACAAATGGACGCAACCCGAGCTTGACGCATTGCCTGAAATGGACTATGATGCGGCGCTGGCCTACCGTGACAGCCTACTGGAACAGAGTGCAAAACCTTTGGCTGAACGTTCATCTGAGTTGTATGGACGAAACACTGTAGGCGCGGCGGAACGCAACGAGCATAGCTTTAGCGCGCTTCAAAACACTTACGGTACGATTAAACCGGGCGAAAATCCCGCCCGTGTAGTTGACGTGCCCAAGAGTACAAACGGCAAAGATAAAGTGCGCCAATTCACTCGAACTGCCATGGAGGCAAAAGCTACACCGGATGAACTTATTCCACTTTTCGAACAAAATGTGGAAGATGGGTTGTTTTCCTACAATGTCAAAAAGGATAAACCGGCTTTGGATGCTGCGGTTCGAACAATCACGGACAAAGGTTGGGCTGGTGCACTTGCACAATGGCGTGATGTTGTAGAAGGAAGAACTCCTGCCGGCAAAGGAAATATCACATTAGGTCAGTTGCTTTATGCTGAGGCCGCCAAAACGGGGGATACGGAACTCGCCATGCAACTTGCTGCGGAGATAGCGGCAGAGGGCACTCGCGCAGGGCAGACGGTTCAAGCGATGCGTTTGTTAAAAAAAATGACGCCAGAAGGTCAGTTGTATTACGTCAACCGTGTTGTAGATAATTTAAACAGAGATATCAAAGCTGGCAACAAAACAGGGATTGGAGTAAATTGGAAAACTAAAAAGGCGATACAAAGCGGTGCAAAAACTGTTGAAATTCCAAATTACCTTGCAGAACAGTTATTGAAGGCCAAAACTGAATCGGAGATTACGGACGCTTCTACGGCAATTATGAAAAATGTAGCTGATCAGCTCCCAGCAGATTGGGCAACAAAGTGGAACTCTTGGCGGTACCTTGCAATGCTTGGAAACGTCCGAACGCATATCCGAAATATTGCGGGCAATGCGGTTTTCTGGCCTGCACGTCAAATCAAAAATATGACAGGTTCATGGCTGGAACAATTGTTTGTTCGGGAACCCGCAAAGAGAACAAAGGCTATTCTAAATCCGTTTGATGCCGCAGACAAATCCAGAATGATTTTTGCCAAAAATGATTTTGACCAAAGCATGAAAACGGTCGTACAGGGCACAGGAAAGCTAAATCCAGAAAGCGTTATCCGGCAAAATCAGACTGTATTTACATCAAAAGCGATGAAACCTATCGAGACACTTCGAAAAGCGAACAGCGCTGCGCTTGAATGGGAAGATACAGTTTTTTCAAAAAATGCTTATGCAGACAGCATGGCCGGTTTTATGAAAGCGCGTGGATTGACGGAAGCTGATATGACCGGACGCACGCTGGAGCAGGCAAGAACGTATGCAATCAATCAAGCGCAAAAAGCAACATACCGGGATGCAAGCGCATTGGCGAAAAAAATCAGCGATTTAGCAAATACAAACGCGGCAACACGTCTTGTTGTTGGTGGTACAATGCCATTTACAACCACACCGATTAATATTGCAAAGCGTGGCATTGAGTACAGTCCTGCGGGGATAGTAAAAGCTATAACCTACGACATGTATCAACTTCAAAAAGGAAATATGACAGCAACGGATGTCGTAGAAGATTTAGCATCTGGTCTTACAGGCACCGGAATTATGGCGCTTGGAGCCACGCTCGCAGCTATGGGCTTTTTAACAGGAGGAGGGGAAGATAACAAGAAAGAGGAACAATTTAAAGACATGCAAGGCGTTCAAAATTACGCTTTGCAAATAGGTGATAGCTCATATACAATTGATTGGCTTGCGCCTATCTCGCTGCCTTTATTTGTTGGCGTGGAAACTTGGAACGCTTTTCAAGAGGATGGAGAATTTTCTCTTGCGCGAGTGCTGGACACCATGACAAGCATTACCGAACCGATGATGAACCTGACACTGCTTCAAGGCATCAACAGCGCGATTAAAACCGCAGGATACAGCGACAACCCAGTTCCGGATATAATGCTTAATGCTGCGCTTGGATACGCAGGGCAAGCGGTACCGACTTTAGCGGGGCAGATCTCCCGGTCGATAGATGACACGCGACGTGCGACTTTTACACAAACAGGAGTTCCGTTGGCACAGCAGGACAAGACGCTTCAAAAAATCAAAAACAAAATTCCGTTCCTGTCGCAAACCAGCCAACCGTATGTTGATCAGTGGGGACGTACACAAGAGAATACAGGAGGAAATCTTGCAGGACGCTTAGCATATAATATGCTTTCTCCCGGTTATTACTCCGAAAATAAGCCCACACAGGTGGATAATTGGCTTCAGCAGCTTTATGACAGGACAGGCAAAAGCTCGGTTTTACCTTCATATGCACAAAAAAATTTCACTAAAGACGGTATCAAACACAACTTGACGGCAGAACAATATACCGCTTACGCAAAGGAACGCGGCCAGACAGCATATGATATCCTTGAGGTGCTTGTGCCGGGATATAAGGATTTGACAGACGAACAGGCAGTGTATGCGACAGAAAAGGCATATACGGTAGCAACAGAATTTGCAAAGCAGGAAACACTTGGCATTGAACCCAGCAAAGAAGTGCAAAACAATCTTGAACGAGCCGAAAAATGGGGCGACGGTGATTGGATGGCTGGCATTGCGGATATCCTGAAAGCGAACGCGCTAACTTATACAGTTAAAGGTGATTTGATTCCCGGAACAAAGGATAAATATTACGATGGCAGCCGAAAGCGCAATTGTATCGCCGCCCTTGTAGATGCCGGATATAGCCAGTATCAGGCAATGCAGCTGTATGACCTATTAAACGGGTAAAAAAAATGAAATATCGGTTTACGATCCATCAACTTGAGGCGATGGCCTCTTACCAATGGCTCACAGATCGCGAAAAGTGCGTGTTTGAATTGTTTTATCGCAAGGGATGGGAGATTGAGGCGATTGCCGCTGAATTGGACGTAAGCCGTGGCACGGTAAACAACGTGCTGAAGTCTATAAGAGACAAAACAGCGCTCCCGTATTAAACAAAATATGCACTTAAATTGCTCCCGGCTTGTCCGTATTTTGGACAGGCTGGGAGCTTTTTTGCGTTATGATGAAACCACGGAAAGGATGTTTTTCATGGACTACGTGCGCCGCTTAATGACTGTAGGAGGATACGATTTGGAAACCGCGCTTGATATCTATTTCAAGCACTGCGTGTATGGTACGCTCACAGAACTGGAAGCGGAGCTTGTGGAAAGAGAACACGAAATAAAATCAGTGTAAAGGCGGGAGGCATTATGTATAACCAATTTATGGGATACCAGCAGCCGCAAAATTTTCAAGTTGTCAGCCCTTATCAAAGCCGTTTAAGCGCCATGGAAAGCGCTCAAATGCCAAGATATGAAGTGATTCACGTGAATGGAGAAAACGGTGCGAAAGCGCTTCAAATGGCACCAAACAGCAACGTGATCTTAATGGATGATACCGCCCCTCTTGTTTGGCTTGCGCAGACGGACGGTGCGGGATACAAAACGGTTACGCCATATACAATAAGCCCGTACCATCAGGAACCGGCTGTGGATGTAAGGACGTTTGAAACCAGAATTAAACGATTGGAGGAGATGCTGAATGAATCCTATGCTGTCAATGCTGGCCAAAGGGATGCAGTCAAGCCCACAGATGCAGGGGAATAACCCCATGCAGCTCTTGCAGCAGTTTTCGCAATTCCGGCAGCAGATGCAAGGGAAAGACCCTGAAGCAATGGTGAATGAACTGCTGAAAAGCGGGAAAATGTCTCAGTCCCAGTTTGAACAACTGAAGCAGCAGGCGCAAGGCCTGCAATCTTTTTTGAAGTAGACCGGGTGCACACGGTTTATGATAAACAAAACTTTTGAAAGGAGATATCTATGGACAACTATTCTCTCTCTGATATTCGTGCCGTGACCGAAGGCGGCGGCGCGGAAGGATTTGGCGGCGGCGCTTGGTGGATTATTATTCTTTTCCTTTTCCTGTTTGGTACAAATGGGTTTGGCGGAAAAAATGATGGTGCCACGGCTGCGACGCAGCAGGAAATTCTGTACGGCCAGCAGTTCCAGGGCATCAACGACCGTCTTGCCAGCATTGGTAACGGCGTGTGTGACAGCACATTTGCGCTGAACAACAGCATTTTAAGCGAGGGCCGGTCGATTCAGATGCAGCTTGCCGATTGCTGCTGCAACACGCAGCTTGCTGTGGCGAACCTTGCAGCGCAGGGCGACCGCAACACTTGCGCGATCACCACGGCGGTTCATGCCGAAGGCGAGCAGACACGCGCTCTCATTCAGCAAAACGAGATGCAGGCTCTGCGTGATAAAGTCAGCGCGCTGGAACTGAACAACGCCATGTGCGGCGTTATCCGGTATCCGACTGCGACCACATTCGGCGCCGGTATGAACCCGTTCTTTGGCGGCTGCGGTTGTGGCTGCTCCAATATCTGATAAGGCCCTGCTGGCCGAGGTTTTTGGGCGGGGCAAATGCTCCGCCCTTTTTTAATTTGAAAGGAGACTTTTTATGTCTTGCAGTGCTGCTCTTTATACCGCGAACACCACGGCTCAAACGGTTGCCGTAGGCGGTACGGTTGCTCTTGGTTCTATTGTCCGCCGCTATGGCTGCGGGTTGGCTCTTTCCGGCAATGTCATCTCTATCACAAATCCTGGTTACTACGATGTTGACATCAGCGTTACCGCTGTTCCCACAGCCGCAGGCACCGTCACAGTATCGTTGTTTCAGGACGGTGTGGCTGTTCCGGGCGCTACAGCATCCGAAACGGTTGCAGCCGCTGCAAACAGCGTAAGCATGAGCCTTTCGTCTCTTATCCGTATGCTGTCCGGTGCGAACGTCACCAATTTGTCGCTTGTGCTTACCGGCGCCGCGTCCAGTGTAACAAACGTTGCGACGGTCGTTGAGAAAATCTAATGGATGCGCAAGATTATTACCGCGCAATCATCGGTATAAACAGCGCGAATCTGGCGGCAAACATGCAGAACGTTGAAATAAACCAGGAAATTTTGAAACGTCAAAAAACGCATGAGTACGACAATGATAAAATCATCGCGCTGCTCACCGAAATACTGGAGGTGTTAAACAAGTGACAGTATCTGAAATTTTCAATGCAATTTCAAACCACCAGATAGAAGGCATTATGCTGCATGGTCAGATGGCGGATTATTTCGACTTTTTATCCTTACACGGGTTTAAACGCATGCAGGAATACCACTATCTCGACGAATCAACCTGCATGCGATCTGTACACAGATATTACATCAACCATTATGGGAAACTTTTGCCCGGAGGGCATCCGGCGGGGCCTGCGCTTATTCCGGCAAGCTGGGGGAATTATACACGACAGGAAGTTGACGCAGGCACAAAACGGCGCGCTGTTCGGGATGCATTTATTAAGTGGCGGGATTGGGAAATAGAGACTAAAAAGCTTTATGAGAAATCCTACACTGATTTGTATAGTCTTGGAGAAGTCGCGGCAGCTTGCAAGGTGAAAGAACTTGTAATGGATGTAGACAAGGAATTGAAGTGCGTAGAACGCTTGCACATCAAGCTGGAAAGCATAGAATATGACATGTCTGCAATTTATCTGATGCAGGATGAGCTGCATGAAAAATACCGTAAAAAGGCAAAGTCTGTCGGCGTTGATATTTGTTGATAAAATAGAACTCCCTCGGTAACGACTACCGAGGGAGTTTCATTTACAACAAGAAAGAAATGACTAATTTTCCGTTAATAATTTCAATTTGTTGTTGATATGATGGAGCAGATGATGGGAATCGAACCCACACGACCAGCTTGGAAGGCTGGAGTTCTACCACTAAACTACATCTGCAGGATAATTGTTTATTTAAATCAGCTTATATATTATAAGCGGTTTTCAGATGTTTTGTCAAGAGGGGATTTGTGCGTAAAATCGCATCTTTTTGTTTGAATTGCATTTTGTGGGAAATAATGGTATAATAATAAAAAAAGTATCCGCAGGCACGCCCGGTGAGGGTGCATGGCGGAGGCGCTGGAAAGGGAGGGGTTTTTATGAACGATTTTGTTTTGAGCTGCTGTTCCACCGCAGATCTTACGGCAGAGCATTTTGCGGCACGAGATATCCATTATATCTGCTTTCACTATTCCCTAAATGGGAAACAGTACGCCGACGACTTGGGTAAGTCCATGCCGTTCGATCAATTTTACCGGGCGATGGCAGACGGAGCCGAGACACAGACGTCCCAGGTAAACGTAGAGGAATTTATTGCTTATTTCACGCCGTTTTTGGAGCAGGGAAAAGATATTCTGCATGTCACGCTTTCTTCGGGTATCTCGGGCGTATACAATTCCGCCTGTGTGGCGCGGGAGGAACTGCTGCAAAAATACCCGGAACGGAAAATCTATGTTGTAGATTCTCTGGGCGCTTCGTCAGGTTACGGCCTGCTGATGGACCGTCTGGCAGACTTGAGAGATAAAGGTGAAGATGTAGACTCTGTATATGAATGGGCGCTGGCCAACCGTCTGCGTCTGCACCACTGGTTTTTTTCGACAGATCTCACGTTCTATGTGAAAGGCGGGCGTATTTCGAAGGCGTCCGGATGGTTCGGTACGGTGCTCAATATCTGTCCGCTGCTGAATATGGATGACCAGGGCCGTTTGATTCCGCGTTCCAAGATACGTGGAAAGAAGGCCGTTATCAAAGAGATCGTTGCCCGGATGGAACAGTTTGCCGACGGCGGGACGAATTACAATGGAAAGTGCTATATTTCCAATTCCGCCTGCTATGAGGACGCCCGCGCAGTGGCCGACCTAGTGGAACAGAAGTTCCCCAAGCTGAACGGTAAAGTGGAGATCAATCACGTGGGCACTACCATCGGCAGCCATACCGGCCCCGGCACGGTGGCCCTGTTCTTTTGGGGCTCCGAGCGCAAGGAATAAAACGGGGTGGCTGCCGGCCAAATCGTAAAAGAGAGCCCGCACTGCGTCTCTTTTGAGGCGGGCGCGGGCTCTGTTTTGTGATCGGCCGGTTTGGCACCGCTGCAGAAACGTCATGTGCAAAGTAGCACCAGCCCATTGTGAGCCGGCTGGTAAAGGGGGATACGTATGAGAGTCGCTTATGAGCAAATGGCGCGGGAATTTGCCCGTGTGCTTGAGAAAAAGGGCTTTGCGGCGCAGGACGCGGCGGATGCGGCGGATGTTTTTGCTCAAAACAGCCTTGCGGGCGTATATTCACATGGGTTAAACCGTTTCCCTCGCATCGTCCGTTATTTGGACAAAGGGGAGATAGATCCCCGCGCCCGCGCGACCTGTGAACTGCGTGCCGGCGTGCTGGAACGCTGGGACGGCCATAGAGGCTTTGGTCCTCTGAACGCCCGGCGTGCGATGGAACGCGCCTGTGTGCTGGCAAAAGAGAACGGCATCGGTCTGGTGGCGCTGGGAAACAACAACCATTGGCTGCGCGGCGGTACTTATGGCTGGCTGGCGGCCGACAGAGGCTTCATCGGCATCTGCTGGTCCAACACAATGCCCAATATGCCCGCATGGGGCGGGAAAGACCGCAGAATTGGAAACAACCCGCTCGTTTTGGCGGTGCCTCGCTCCAACGGCGAGCATGTTGTGCTGGACTGCGCGGTATCCCAGTTTTCTTACGGGAAAATCGAGGACTGTCGGCTGCGGGGCGTGCAGCTGCCCGTGCCGGGCGGTTACGATACAAAAGGGGAGCTGACGCGCGACCCGGCTGAGATTGAAAAAACGGGGCGCGTACTGCCCATGGGGTATTGGAAGGGCAGCGGACTTTCCATCGTGCTGGACCTCATCGCCACGGTACTCTCGGCAGGCAATTCGGTACGGGAAATCGGAACATTCGGTGACGAAGTGGGTCTGACACAGGTCATGATCGCCATCAATCCCCAAAAATTCAATACGGCACAGCAGACGGACGCCATCGTGGACGCGATCCTGGCAGATGTGAAGGCCTCTGAGCCGGCTGAGGAAGGCGGACAGACCGTTTATCCCGGCGAGCTTTCGCTGCGGAACATCCGGGAAAACAGATGCAGGGGAATCCCTGTGATCCGGGAGATATGGGAAGCGGTACAAAAGATGTGAAAGGCGGAAAGCTGTGATACGCGGAGTTTTGTTTGATATGGACGGATTGATGTTCGACACGGAGCGCATCGGCCATCAGGGTTGGAAGTATGGGGCTCAGGTGCTGGGGCTGGAACTGCCCGACGAAGTGATCGCGGCGGGCCGCGGCATGAGTGTGGCCGACAGCCGTGCGATGTATCTGGAACGCTTGGGGCCGGAGCTGGACTATGATGCATTGCGTGCACTGCGCGTGGCGTACGCAGATGAGGTCATCGCACGGGATGGGCTGCCGGTGAAGCCCGGCCTGCGGCAGCTTCTGGAGCATTTGCGGGCTGCGGGCATCCCTGCGGCTCTGGCAACGGCCACTGTGCGGGAAAAGGCGCTGCTCTATTTGAAATTGGCGGGCGTAGACGGCTTTTTTGAAGCTGCGGTGTGCGGCGACGAGGTGGCGCATGCAAAACCGGCACCGGATATCTTTTTGGCGGCAGCAAAGGCACTGGGCGTACCCGCAGAGGAGTGCCTGGTGCTGGAGGACAGCCCCAACGGACTGCGCGCGGCAAGGGCTGCGGGCTGTAAGGCTGTCGTTGTGCCGGACATCACTCCCATCCCGCCGGAAAGCGAAGGGCTGTGGGCGGCCTGCGCGGCGACGCTTGCGGATGTGATCCCTCTTTTGGAATGCCTGTAAGGCATGCGGCGGCGATAGCCCAAAAACAACAGAATTTTGATTTTTAAATATTTAAAGACGGTGCGGCGGTTGCAGCACCGTCTTTTTATTCTGCAATATGGATCGTGTCCGCTTACGGCTGAAGAAAAATCATACTATAATAAAAACCGATGAATGATATAATGTACAGTGAAAAATGAATTCGTGTAAGAATTCGTGGTATTTGCATAGATCTTGCCTGGAAACAAGCGTATAGGAATGTATAAGGCGTGTAGCTCCGTGTGGACGGCAAAGCCTTATTGAATGTGATAGGAGGAGCAAAAATGCTTGGACAGATGAAAAGACAATTGGAGAACAGCCGCTGCTTCAGGCAGGGAATGGAGAAAGATCTGGAAGAGTGTGCAGAGGCACGATGGCTGGCAAAGCCTGTATTAGACTCCCGCGCTCTGCCGCTGGATTCGGATAATGTGAGGCTGCGCGGCCCCGGAGTTATGAGCTTTGAAAAAAAGCATACCATTTCCGGCAAAGGTAGCATAAGGCTGGATGTGCCTACGGATGGTTGCCGCAGACATCCCAGCAACCGCGCATTTTCGGTCACGACCATGATGCGCCTGCTTCCTGGTGAAAATTTGGAGAGGTTTAACCGTATTTCGCTTTGGATCTATGTCGATTCACCGGCGATTGCGAATAACTTCATGGAGCTTTCTATACATAATCAGGGAAAGCATATCATGCCGCTCCCGGGGCGGTTTGAAGGCACGCATACATTGGGTATCCCACACGGAGAGTGGCAGCATGTCGTTTGGGAATTCCCTTATGTCTATCGCGATTTTGTCACAGGTATTTCTCTGTCGATCCATGCACACCGCACTCCGGTGCCTGCGCCGCAGGGCATAACGGTCTATGTGGATAATATGTGTCTGGAGCAGGTGGAAGCAGATCATTATAAAGGGTTTGACCTGCGTGCGGGTGCAATTGCTTATTGCCACAGCGGCTACCGTCCGGAAGCGGTCAAACAGGCTTACGCGCAATCCGGTTCAGGGATGTTTTATCTGCGAAACAGCAGCGGCGAAGTGACGTTCCAAGGCAATTGTATCCCTCAGGCGAATGGACTCCGGCAAATGGATTTTTCCCCGGTGAAAGCGGAAGGGTGGTATACTCTTGAAGTGGATGGAAAGAAGAGCCGTCCTTTCCGTATCGGAAGGGACGCCTATATCCCGGCCGCATGGAAAACACTGAACTTTTTCTTTTCAGAACGTTGTGGCTTTGACGTACCCGGAATCCATACAGAGTGCCACATGGATGTTATGAGCATCCATCCGGACGGGAGGCGGCTCCCGGTCTGTGGGGGGTGGCATGACGCGGGCGATTTGACGCAGGCGGCCATCAATACGGCCGAATCGGTTTTCGCCATGCTGGAATTGGCAATCGCCGAGAGGGAGGCCCAACCGGAACTGTCGCAGCGTGCCAAAGAAGAAGCCCGCTGGGGATTGAACTGGCTGATGCGCACCCGCTGGGGCGATGGATACCGACACAACGGAACAGTCATCGGCTTTTGGAGCGACAACATTCAGGGGACCTTGGATGATATCAATGCCGATTCCGGCAACCGCCCTTTCGATAACTTTATGATTGCGGGCGTGTGCGCCAAAGCAATCGCCCTTTTCCGGGATGAAGATCCGAGATTCGCAGATTGGTGCGCCCGCTGTGCCAAAGAGGATTTTTCCTTTGCTCTGGCCGCAATGCATCAGTCCCAGGACAACGAGTCGGCAGGGGCGCGCTATACGCAGCTTCAGATAAACGCTCAAGCTGCAATCTCAGCTATGGAGTTATATGAAGCGTTTGGAGAAACTGAATACCTTTCCCATGGCGTTTCCTTTGCAAGAATTCTGATGGCATGTCAGGCATCCGCGGTAGACCCCAGTTTTTCTATCCCATTAAGAGGCTATTTCTATGAGAATGAAACGCATGAGCGAATCCAGACCTATTATCATCGTTCTTACGAGCATGCGCCGATCAAAGCATTCGCTATGCTGTATCGCTTGGCTCCAGAGCATGAGGACGCAGCCCGCTGGAAAAATTCTTTGGAACTTTATCGGGAATATGTGGCGCTCACTTCACGCACGGTCCCTTACGGGTTGCTGCCCAACGGTATATATGAACTGGACAATACGGATTTTTCGACGATAACGCATGAAGGAGCCCGTGCCGCCGGAGCGCCGAGTCTTGAAGAATACAATGCTCAGGTGAGAAACGGCATCCGGTTGAACGACCGCTTTTATCTGCGTATTTTTCCCGTTGCTTATCAGTTCCGCGGGTTCCATGCTACGCTGATGGGCAGAGCCCTTGCAGCTATGGAGCTGGCGCGTGTGTTAAACGACAGAGAAATCAAGCAGGTCGCGGTTCGTCAGATGGAATGGATTCTCGGCTGCAATCCCTTTGCTGTCAGCAGTATGTATGGGGAGGGGCACGATTATCATCCTCTTTATGCGCCGATGTCCCCGCAGCTTGTAGGCGCAGTACCAGTAGGGTTCGAAACCTTTGAAAACGAAGATCAACCGTTCTATCCGATGCAAAACAATGCGACATATAAGGAGGTTTGGGTACACACAACCTGCCGCATGATGTGGTTGATCGCTATGCTGTAACTGCGGGATGCCATTTGGGGCGGAAAAGGGCGCTGGACTGTGTTGCCATGGGAGGCTGCGTGGCTGCTATGCCTCCTGAAGCTTTTCTTCCGGTGCAAAATGATAAAAGTGTCCGTGCCAAGAAAACGACCTCTTTTTTGTTCATTCTCCACATTGATAATTTTTTCATAATCCCGTATGCTGAAAGCAGCAGGATTCCCAACGAAACGGAGGAGAGAAAAATGGCGGAAAATATGGTTTTGTCGTTTGATGGGACGAAGCTGTTTGTAAACAAGGAAGTGGATATGGACTGCCGCGCTGTGTGCGTGATCGTGCACGGCCTGTGCGAGCATCAGGGACGTTACGATTACCTGGCGGAAAAAATGCATGAAATGGGATTCGGCACCTACCGCTTCGACCATCGCGGCCATGGCCGCTCAGAAGGTGAACGCACTTATTACGACGATTTCAATCAGCTTTTGGACGACGTAAACGTTGTGGTCGATATGGCTGTCAGCGAAAATTCGGCGTTGCCGGTATTTCTGTTGGGGCACAGTATGGGCGGGTTTGCCGTGGCGCTGTACGGCGCAAAATACCCGAACAAAAATCTGCGCGGTATCATCACCAGCGGCGCGCTTACCCAGGACAATGCGGGGCTGATTTCCGGCGTGCCAAAAGGACTGGAGCCGCACCAGAAGCTGCCGAATGAGCTGGGGGAGGGAGTATGCTCTGTTCCGGAGGTCGTGGATTGGTACGGCAAGGATCCGTACAATACTCAAACATTTACCACAGGCCTATGCTATGCCATCTGTGACGGTGTGGCGTGGTTCAAAACCGCAGTGAAGGATTTCACCTATCCGGTTCTGATGCTGCACGGCGAAAAGGATGGATTGGTGAGCGTGCAGGACACCTATGATTTTTTTGCGGCCGCGTCTTCGACGGACAGGCAGATGAAGATATACGGCGGACTGTATCATGAGATATTCAACGAATATTGCCGCGACGAGGTCATTTCAGATACATTGCGCTGGATGCGCCGCCGCCTGTAACGGGTGAAGGCAAAACGGCGGTGCGGAACAGAAATGCAAAGAAGGGACGGCCTGCGGGCCGTCCCTTCTTGTCTTGCAGAGCATATGAAAGACGCAGAGGTGCTGTCAGTATCGCATAAAATCACTCAGCTCGGAAGCGTCCGTCATACCGGTGGCAAACGCTTTTGCGCGCAGTGCCGCATACAGTTCGGCAAACGTGGCTTCAATGTAGGGATTCACGAAGAACACCCCAATACCGCAGGCAAGCGCTCCCAGGAAAAGCCAACCGAAGAACGAGAGCTCCAGAATGAAAATATTGAACTTCTCGCCATCTGTCATCTGGCGGCTGAGCTCCAGCGCACGCTGGTAGGTCATGTAAGGATTTTCCGCCATCAGGTAATCCACCATGCGGTATTGGTATGCCTTATAGATGCCGGGGATCACAAACAGCAGGCTCCACAGGAAAATAAACAGATTTTTCATAAACATCACTTTCACCACGTTGCGGTAAGCTGGGCCGCCGAACGCGGAGAACAGCGATGAGAACGGAGCGTTGCCCACCCGGCTCTCCATAAAATAGCGGCACTTGCCGACTGTCACAGGATTGCTTACAAACACGGAAAAGAGAACGCCAACCACCATTGCAATGAGCGCGAAGCCAAATGCGGCGGCGGCCACAGCGCCGAAATAGGGCAGTACGGCGCGGTCATATCCGTATTGATAGTTGTAATGCTCAGAACCTGTGGTATAATTAAATGTCAGTGTGGGGCCTACATTGGAAGATCCCCCCGCGAGCAGGGATGCCACGAAGGCGACGAGCAGCGCCATCCAATAGTTGTTGCGCAGCACCTGCTTGGCGTTCATTTTTAAAAGATCACGCGTCCACATGAAACAAAACCTCCTCAAATCTTTTGGATACACCCCCATTATAGGGCTTTACCGGCGCTGCGTCAAACCATGAAGAAAAATATTGCACAGGCTCGTAATTTATATATGCAGCCGCGGCCTGCGCACTGAAAGCAATCTCTTGTGAAGGAGCATCCAACATGAAAAAACCGACCTTGCGGGAGATGTTCACTATCCCGAACATCCTCAGCTATTTCCGCATTCTGCTGATCCCTTTGTTTGTATATCTGTACTTCAAAGCGGAAACGCCCCCCGAGTTTTTTCGGGCGGCTGTGGTACTGGGGATATCCGGCTTCACAGATTTGTTCGATGGTAAAATCGCGCGGCGCTTCAACCAGATCACGGAGTTGGGCATTTTGCTGGACCCTGTGGCGGACAAGCTGACGGAGGGCGCTGTGGTGCTCTGCCTGATGACACGGTATCGCTGGGTCGCTGCGCTTGTAGTGCTGTATATACTTAAGGAAGGCTTTATGGCTGTGGCGGGGCTGGTGATGCTGCGGCGCGGCAAAAAATTGGACGGCGCAAAATGGTTCGGCAAGGTGTGTACTTTTGTATTCTATCTGGTGACGGTCACGCTCATTCTATGGGTGAGTATCCCGCCGACAGTGGCGGATATACTCATTGCCGTCTGCGGCGCGGTCATGGCTTTTACGCTTGCGATGTATATTCCGGTTTTCGTGAAGATGAACCGGGAGGCGAAGGCGGACGCGGGAGAAAAGTAAATATTCCGACGGCGGATATTCAAAAAGCCAGGCGTTCCTTATAAGGAATGCCTGGCTTTCGCACACGAACGTGCTGTTCAGTCTGCCGTGCCGTAGATTTCCTTCGCCATGCGCAGTGCGGCCCAGGCCTTGGGCCAGCCTGCGTAAAAAGCAGCGTGGGTGAGAAGCTCGGCCATTTCCACAGCTGTTACACCGTGCTTTTTTGCGTTTTGAATATGATGCTGCAGAGAACTGTCGAGAATTCCGCTGGCCATCAGAGCCGTCACTGTGACGATGCTGCGGTCGCGGGCGGAAAGCTGTTCCTCTCGCGCCCAGACCTGCCCGAACAGCACATCGTCGTTCAGTTCTGCGAATTTGGGTGCAAAAACGCCCATGGCGTCCCGTCCAGCCGTTACTTTTTCAATCATACTTTTCTCCTTTTGTTTTTTCGAAGCCTGAAAATGGTCCATGCGCTCAATCCAGATAAATCAATTCGTATTCCCGGGTGCCTATGCCCAGCGCACAAGCTGTTTCAACCGTGTGGATGCCGTTGCGGGATTCCATGCGTTCGATCAGCGCGGTTTTTCCGGGGTCAGGGGAGGCATATACCGCGTCCACACAGGCCTGGTCCAACGCTACGGGGTCCAGGGAGGCAAAGATACCTATGTCGGCCATTTCCGGTTCGTGTGGATGCGCGTCGCAGTCACAGTCCACGGAAAGACGGTTGGCGACATTGATAAAAGCCATGTTCCGCCGCCCCAGATATTCTACAACGGATTTGGCCGCGTCGGCCATGCACTCCAGAAAAGAGTTGTGATCGGCCGTCCATAGCTCCTCCGGAACGCCCACACCGTGAATATGTGCTTTGCCGTGAGAAGAGGCGATGCCGATGGAAATATTTTTCAATGCGCCGCCGAAGCCTCCCATCATGTGGCCCTTGAAGTGAGAAAGAACCAGCATGGAGTCGTAATTTTGCAGGTGCGCTCCGACAAAATTCTCCTGCAGATGCATACCGTTTGTGACAGGCAGTGCCAGCTCGCCGGTTTCATCCATGATGTCACAGGGCGCGATATCCAAAAAGCCGTGCTCCCGAATGGCCTTCCAATGCTCCTGTGTGGTGTTCCTCCGGCCTTCGTAAGCGGTATTGCACTCAACGATGGTGCCGTGCAGACGCTGTGTCAGCGGACCGATCAACGCGGGCTGCAAAAAGTTATGTCCGCCCGGCTCTCCGGTAGAGATTTTCACTGCGGTCTTTCCGTTCAGCCGGATGCCGAGCGCGTCATAGAGACGGTCCATCGCCTGTGGTGTGATCTCCCGCGTGAAATATACCCTTGCTTTCGCCATATAGCTTCCGCTCCTTTCCATGAAAAATGCGTTATAATGCGGCATAATCTTCTGTGGGCAGAAATTCCAGCCACTCATTGGATGCGCCTTCTGCGGGAACCTCCACGGCCAGATGCTGGAACCAGCAGTCCACGGCGGCGCCATGCCAGTGCTTGACCTCCGGAGGAATATTGACAACGTCTCCAGCGGCCAGTGCCCGTGCCGGTTTTCCGTCCTCCTGATACCAGCCGCGCCCCCCTGTTACAAGCAGGATCTGTCCGCCCTTGTGGTGGATGTGCCAGGCGTTGATCGTACCGGGGGCAAAAGTCACAACGCCGATGCCGACGCCGGAGGTTGTAAGCATATTCAGATAGCATTCACCCGTAAAATATTGCGCGTAGGCAGTATTTTCAGCTCCGATGGGAAAAACCGCGCCGCCGCCGAGTTCCCGCTTCATTCGGTTTGCATCCATGAAGATTTCTCCTTTCAATCGCGGACCATCCGTTTGAACCGCTGAAAAGAGCATACACCTTGGAGCAGACTCGAAGTCAATAGTTGTTTTGAAATATTTTTGGGATATTGTTGTTAAAGCAACGCATTGAAAAAAGTATCTGTGGCAAACTGTAAACAAGGAAAAATCGGTTTAAAGGCAAAAGAAGGAGAAAATATTATGGCTTTTATCAAAAATATCGAACACGAAGAGATAGTGCGGCTTGCGGATGAGATATCGGCGAACACAGGGCAGGTCGTCAGTAAAACACTGGCGCAGAACAGCTGCGTCAGCGTCACGCTGTTCGCTTTTGCAAAAGGCGAGGAGATCGGAACACACGATTCTGCAGGCGACGCGATGGTCACAGTCATCGAAGGAAAAGGCAGATTCGTGGTGGACGGCCGGGAATACTGCCTGTCCGCAGGGGAAACACTGGTGATGCCTGCCCGAAAGCCGCATTCCGTTCATGCGGAAGATGCGTTCAAAATGCTGCTCACAGTTGTGTTTCCGCGGAACAACGGTGAAACATAAATTGTTGTGTTTTGCAGATTCAAAAGTAGCCGCCCCGACCGGTTGCTGCTTTTATGCAATAAGAAAACCGCTTAAACATAGTGTTTAAGCGGTTTTCTTGCAGCAATCTTAAAAATCAAAATCCGAACCTATAAGGTTCGGATTTTGATTGCGTGGTGGAGATGAGGGGGATCGAACCCCTTACCTCTTGAATGCCATTCAAGCGCTCTCCCAAGTGAGCTACACCCCCACGGCACCAGCGCCTATCAGCGCCGCACTCTTCTCTCGAGTGCCTTATTATATTATCAAATCATTTCTTCGTTGTCAACCCCGAATTTTCAATTTTTTTTGTGAAGAAATAAAACAGCGGGCAGCAGACGGGAAAATATAAAAACAGGGCATGCTATAAGCGGGGCGGTTTGTGCGAAAAACAGAGCCCGTATCCATGACGGTTGACACCGCTCATGAGTTTTGTATAATAATGTAGAACCCAAAAGAAACTTGGCGGAGCTTACCGCTGCGAAACAAAAGAAAAAGGGAAGGTCGGGCATATGAACGGAAAACTACTTGCCGCACTCAGGCAGGACATTGATGCTTTTGAAGAGAAAATATACGAATTTACAAACGGAGAGATCGACCGCAAGGCTTACAAAGGCTTTTCGGGCGGTTTTGGCAGTTATGCGCAGAGGGAGAACGGGTACAGCATGCTTCGTCTGCGCCTGCCCGGCGGGCGGCTGACGAAGGAGCGGCTTGGATTTATAGCCGAATGTGCCGAAAAATACGGCGTACCGCGTATGAAGCTCACCACATGCCAGACCATCCAGATGCACGACCTCCCGCCGCAGAGTGTGGTGGAGATCATGAAGCGGGCGCTTGATTACGACATTATAACGCGCGGCGGCGGCGGCGACTTCCCACGTAATGTCATGGTGAGCCCGCTTTCGGGTGTGGAGCAGGGAGAGTATTTTGATGTGATGCCCACGGCTCAGGCGGTCAATGATTATCTACTGGCGCAAGTGCGGGAAATCCGGCTGCCGCGTAAGCTTAAGGTAGGGTTCTCCAATGGCCCTGCGAATGAAACACATGCGACATTCCGGGATCTGGGCTTTGTAGCCTGCGCGGACGGAACTTTTGATGTCTATTGCGCCGGCGGGCTTGGCGCAAATCCCAAAATGGGTGTATTGGTGGACACAGGCGTTGCGCCCCGGAATGTTCTGTACGACGTATGGGCAATGGTAAAGACGTTCCAGGAGCACGGAAATTACGAGAATCGTGCCCGCGCGCGTACGCGTTATTTGCAGGAAACATTAGGCGAAGACGGCCTGAAAGCTGTTTTTCGTGAGAATCTGGCTTTGGCGAAGGAGCAGGATATGGGCCTGACGCTGCCGGACTTGACAGCACCCAAAACAGGCAGTGCGTCTCTCTCGCATCCGCGCGCCATCCCGCAGAAACAGCCGGGGCTTTACACTGTGGCATACCATCCCATCGGCGGGATGCTGTCTGGTAAAAAACCTGCCGAGCTTTATGAATCCATGTGCAATGCTCCGGGCGCGGAATGGCGGGTCGGCCCGGATGAAACGATGTATTGTATCAATCTGACGGCGGAAGAGGCGCAGGCTGTACTGGCCGTTACGGAAGACGGTGCGCGGGATTTATTCGAATCTTCTGTGGCGTGCGTGGGTGCAGCGACCTGCCAGCAGGGTGTGCGGGATTCACAGTCGACATTGAAGATGCTGGTGGAGGCAATGCGCAGGAAAGGCTTTGCCGACGGCGTATTGCCGCGCATCCATATCTCCGGCTGCCCTTCCAGCTGCGGCACACACCAAATCGGCACGCTGGGTTTTCGCGGCGGCGTGAAGCTGGTGGATAAAAAGCCGATGCCCGCCTATATGCTGTATGCAGGCGGATGCGATGCGCAGGGAGCGGAACGGTTCGGCCAGGAGCTGGGGATGATGCTGGAACAGGATATCCCGGCTTTTCTTGCGGAGCTGGGGCGCGCGGTGCGCGCGTCCGACGGAACCTTTGCGCAGTGGTATCCGGCGCATGAGGCGGAATTCAAAGAGATTGCTGCGCGCTATATTGCCAGCTGAATTGAAAACAGTCTGTCCTGCGTCCGTTTTGCGGGCGCGGGACTTTTTTAATATTCAGCAGCGCACAAAAAGGTGGAACGGGGTAATGCAGCGTCAAAAAAATTACCGGAAGCATGCCGGAAAATTGACAATTTTGAACAGGAAAGATGTTTTGGCTTGAAAGCGGAAAGGATTTCCCCTATAATAAATGATAACCCCATGGCGGCGTTTGACGGGCCTCTGTCATACCGCGAACCCCGCGCGGCGATGCGTAGAGCGGCGTTTCCGTCATGCGGCATACCACAGGGCGGGCAGCCCACGGCTTGGGAGTATTCAGTGAAAAGACAATGGCGCGGCGGAATGGCTGCTTTTTTGACTTTTATCATGCTGATATCAGGATGCAGCGCGGCCCCTGCGGGGAGCGGCGCTGAAAGCCGTACCATGGCGCCGGCGGACGGCACGCATTACGAGCCGCCGGCATTTCGGAGCGCCGAGTTTCACCCGGACGCCGCGGTAAGCGGCAGCGGGGTGGAAATAGACCTTTCGGCGGTGTCGCAGGGGTATGTCGCCGTGCGGGCGCAAAGCGACAAACGGTTGAAATGCCAGGTCGTGTATGGAGACGTAAAATACAATTACGATCTGCCCGGAGACGGAACACCGGTCGTTTATCCGCTGCAAAGCGGCAGCGGGCAATACAATGTCCGTGTGATGCAGAATACCACGGAGAACAAGTACATGGAATTGTTTTCCGCACAGGCGGACGTTGTGCTGGACAGTGAATTCGAGCCGTTCCTGCGGCCCAGTCAGCGGGTAGCTTACAGTGCGGATTCCGCATGTGTCCTGCTGGCGTCGGACATGAGCGCACAGGCGGCGGATGCGGCGGCGGTGGTAAGCAGTGTGTACGAATATATCCAAAGCAATGTGGACTATGATTACGACAAAGCCCAAAGCATCGTAGACAACAGCGTTACCGGATATCTGCCGGACCCGGATGAGACGCTCTCCACAAAGAAGGGCATCTGCTACGATTATGCGGCGCTCGCCGCGGCAATGCTGCGCAGCCAGGGTATCCCGACAAAGCTTATCACAGGATATGTTTCCAGCGGCGGAAGCGAGCTGTACCATGCGTGGAACATGATTTGGCTGGAAGAGAGCGGCTGGATCACCGTGGAGATCAGAGCGCCCAGGCATGAATGGCAGCGCATCGACCTGACGTTTGCGGCGGCCGGCCAGAGCGCGCTTGTGGGCGACGGTAAAGGCTATGCGGATAAAGAGGTCTATTGAGGAGGAGAGGTCATGGCGGCAAAAACACTTCGCTCGCTGGCGGTGAGCGCCTTTTGTGAAGATATGGCGATGATGCTGGCGGCGGGCATTCAGGTAGACGACGCGCTCTCCCTGATGTGCGGGGACAGCGGGGACGGCCCGCTGCACGATGCGGCTTCCGCCGTGCTTGAGCATGTCCAAATGGGGGAGCCTTTGGCCGAGGCGGTGGAGCAATGCGGATATTTTCCCGCGTATGCGGCGCAGCTTGTCGCGGCGGGCGAGGCGGCGGGGCGCACCGAGAGCGTGCTGAAAAGCCTTGCGGTATATTACGAAACACAGGATAAGCTGGAAAAAAGGCTGAAAAGTGCTGTGATCTATCCGGCAGTTTTGCTGTTTTTGATGGCCGGAGTGCTGGCCGTTCTGGTCGCGCGTGTGCTTCCGGTATTCACCGGTGTTTACACGGGGCTGGCGGGAAGTGTAGCGGCTTCTTCCTATTCGTACATCACGGCCGCAAATATCATCGGATGGGCGTCCCTGTGCTTGGTCATCGTGCTGACGGCGCTTTTGCTTACCGGTGCGGCTGCGGCGCGCACGCAGCGTGGGAGCGGCCTGTTCCGCACATTGTTTGAAAAGCTGCCCTTTACTTCCGCCGCTGCCCGGCGGCTGGCGGAGGCGCAATTTACTACGGCGCTGGCCACGTTTACAGCCAGCGGGATGGACACCGACACAGCAATGGAACGCGCGTCGGACATGGTGCGACACCGCGCGCTGCGCGCGCAGCTGGAAAGCTGCCGCCGGCAGATGCTTGAGGGGCGCAGCCTGGCGCAGGCCGTTTACGATAACCACGTGTTCGAACCGCTGTACGCGCGTATGCTGATGAGCGGAGCACGCAGCGGCAATCTGGACCAGGTGCTGGCGCGCCTTGCGCAGGTGTTCAGCGAGGATGCAAACATGCGGATGGGGCGTATCATCGACAGCGTGGAACCTGTGCTTGCAGGTTTTCTCACCGTTTCGGTGGGAATTACGCTCCTGGCCGTGATGCTGCCGTTGATCGGCATTCTCACCTCCATCGGATAAGGGGGCGCGGGGATGTATCAGGAAAAACAGCCGCGGCGCGGCGCAAAACGGCTGGGCGCAGCCATAGCGGCAGTATGCACGCTGCTGCTGTTGCTGGGTGCGTGGACTGTTTGGAACGGCGCACAGGCGGCAATGAGGGAACAGGCGGCGCAGAGCCTCCGCACGGCGGTGCAGGATGCGGCGGTGCAGTGCTACGCGCTTGAGGGTGCATACCCGCAGAGCCTTTCCTATCTGGAAGAAAACTATGGCGTGCAGGTCAACCACAGCCGGTTTATCGTCAGCTATGAGGCGTATGCCTCGAACCAGCTGCCGGTCGTCGCCGTGCTGGAAAAGCAGGCGGCATGACGGCCTTAGGCGCGGGATAAGACAAAATGAAGGGAGGCGGCGGAGTGAAAAAACACGGAGCGTTTTGGATGCATCTGTATCCGCTGCTTCTGTTTGCCATCATCGTGCTGTCGCTGCTGTTCCTTGTGATGACGGGGACCGGGCTTTACAGTGCGGTCGTGGACAGCCAGACGCGGAACAGAGAGGCGCGCGCGGCGTTGTCATATCTGGCCGCGCGGGTGCATGCGGCGGACGCGGCGGGAGCCGTTTCCGTTGGGGAAGGCCCCGAGGGCGCGGCGCTGCTGCTGCGGGAGAACGCAGACGGCGAAACTTACGAAACCCGTATTTATTTATACGAAGGCGCGCTGCGGGAGGAATATGGGGCGGCAGATGCTGAACTGGCCCCGCAGGATGCCGAACGCATCGTGGATGCAAAATCCTTTTCCGTCGAGCAGGTTCGACCGGGTCTGCTGGTCGTGTCAACCGAATACGGAAGCGCAGATATCGCGCTGCGCAGCGGAAAGGGGGCTGGCCCGGATGCGTAGATCTCGGGGCGGCGCAGCTTTTTATGTGGAAACGCTGCTTTTGGTACTCTTTCTGCTTGCCAGCCTGACCGTGCTGGTGCAGATACTGGGCGCTGCAAAGCGTACCTCACGGGAGGCCAGGGAGCTCTCTGCCGCCGTAAGCATCGCCCAAAATGCGGCGGAGTTGTTTGCGGCAAGCGGCTCACAGGAAGATTTTGCAGCCCTGTTGGGGGCTGAGAAAACGGCGCGCGGCACACTGTGCGCCGCGTACGACGTCCAGGGCGGTTGGACAGAGGACGAAACACAGGAGGCCTATGTCCTGGAAGCAGTGCTGGACGAAACGCCGCGGCAGGCGGGTGAGATGCGCACGGCGCATTTTGTTGTAACTGCGGCGGACGGCGATACGGTTTTGTATGAGCTGGACACGCAGAAATACATCGGCGGGTAACGCCGCGGGCAAGGGGGAGACGAGATGGAAAGCAGGCCGGTGCGTCTGGGATGGCTGTCGCTGCTGCTGACGGTGATCATCCTGTGTCTGGCAACGCTCTCTGTGCTGAGCTTTTCTACCGCCCGGGCCGACCTTGCGCTCGCGCAGAAGCAGGCGCGTCAGGCTCAAAGCGTTTATGCGCTGGAATGCGCGGGACAACAATGGCTGGCAGAGCTGGACGCTGCGCTGGCGCAGGCCGGGGATACGGCGGAGTTGGACGCGCTGCTGCCGCATGGCACTGCCCGGGAAGGTTCTGGTGTGAGCGCCGTGCTGGAGGGCGCGGACGGGCGTTCGCTTTCTGTTTTTGCGGAGTTGACAGCGGACGGCGGATATTTTGTAACAGAATGGCGGCAGAGCGCCGAATGGGCGGGCGAGGCCGAGACCCCTGCGCTGTTCGGCACACTGCAGGAAGGATAGGAGGAGACGCATGGACGTCAGGGAAACGCTCAGACAGGCCGTTGAAATGGGTGCGTCTGATATTTTTATTATCGCCGGCCTGCCGCTTACCTATAAGGTGGACGGCCGCCAGAGGCGGATGGAAGCGCGGCTGATGCCGGCAGATACCGCCGCGGTCATCTCGGATATTTACACGCTGTGCGGACGCAGCCGCAGCCGCATCGAACGGGAGGATATGGACGACGATTTTTCCTTTTCGATTCCGGATCTCGGGCGTTTCCGGGCGAATGTTCTGCATCAGCGCGGCAGCCTTGCGGCGGTCATTCGTGTGATACGTTTTGGCTTGCCGGAGCCGGAGAAGCTGAATATTCCGCCTGCGGTGCTTGCCTCGGCCAGGCTGATGAAAGGACTTGTCTTGGTGACGGGTTCGGCGGGCAGCGGCAAATCCACAACGCTGGCCTGCCTCATCAACGCCATCAACCAAACAAGGGAAGGGCACATCATCACGATGGAAGACCCCATTGAATACATCCATCGGCACGACAGGTGTATCGTGACGCAGCGGGAGATCTCAACCGATTCTCCGAGCTATGTCAGCGCCCTGCGCAGTGCTTTGCGGGAGAGCCCGGACGTCATCCTGCTGGGCGAAATGCGGGACTATGAGACCATCGAGGTGGCCATGACCGCTGCGGAAACAGGGCAGCTGCTGTTCAGCACGCTGCACACCACAGGCGCTGCCAACACGGTGGACCGCATCATCGACGTGTTCCCGGCCGGGCAGCAGGCGCAGGTGCGTATGCAGCTCTCCATGGTGCTTCAGGCGGTCATCAGCCAGCAGCTTGTTCCCACGCTGGATGGCAGACAGACCCCGGTGTTTGAGATCATGTATACGAACCCGGCCATCAAAAACCTGATCCGTGAGGCAAAGACGCACCAGATCGATTCCGCCATTCAAGCGGGTGCGGCACAGGGTATGTGTACCATGGACGCAAGCCTGCTGCGCCTGGTGACGGAAAAGCGCATCAGTAAAGAGACAGCTCTCACACACTGCATGCATTATGAGGCGATGGAAAAACGCCTTTCGGCAATGAGCTGAATCCAAATTGATTCGGAAGGGGGAGAGGAAAGTGCCGGAGCAAAATAAAATGGAAATATCCCTGTTCAGCGGTATGACGATCCTGTGGAACGGTACGCCGATCCTGGAACACAGCGCGCGGCTCAACAAGCCTTTGGAGCTTTTGGCTCTGCTTTTGCTGCGCGGCGATAAAAAGCTGACGAATGAGCAGTTGATGGATGGCCTGTGGGAGAGCGATGAGATTGAAAACCCGGCGGGCGCATTGAAAAACGCGGCGTATTCGCTTCGCAAGTTTTTGCAGAAAGCGGATAAGGAAAAGCGCTTTATCATCACAGAGAGCGGGCGTTACATTTGGAACCCGGAAATCTCCGTCACCACCGATGTGTGGGAATTCGAGCAGGAGGCGCGTCTTGCGGATCAACCGGGCACGCCGGCGGAGGAGCGTATCCCGCATGCGCGGCGTGCGCTGAAGCTGTATACCGGCGATCTTCTGCCAAGTCTGAGCATGCAGCAGTGGGTCATCCAATACAGCAGTTATCTGCGGCAGACCTATCTGCGTACCGTTAAAAATCTGGCAGCCACGCTCTGCGAACGCGGAGGCAGGGAGGATCTGGAGGAGACGCTGGATATCTGTAACCGTGCGGCGCTGCTGGAGCCGCTGCACGAGGAGCTTTACCGCTACATCTTCAATACCATGCGCAGGTTGGATATGAAACAGGCTGTGCTGAGCTATTACCCGGTGATCTCCAACCTGTTTTACGACGAGCTGGGCGAACGTCTTTCGCCCGAGCTGCGGGACATCTATCTCTGGGCTTCCCAGGGAGCGAACCAGATGAAGGAAAATCTGCGCCAGATCCAGCAGGATCTGGGCGAGATCACGCGGGACGCCCGGCCCATCCACGGCGCATACTACTGCGAGTATGAGATGTTCAAATCCGTGTACCAGATGGTCGCACGAAGCGCGGCACGTTCCAATAGTCATGTGCTGCTCATCCTTGTGACGTTTGAAGGGGAAAACGGCCAGACCGTGGCAAAACAGGAAATCGTGGACGCGATGGTGCGCGGCAAGGAAGTCATCCGGGAGTCTCTGCGCAAGGGCGATGTATTCAGCCGTTACAGCCGCAACCAGTACATCCTTATGCTGACGGTCACTTCGCCTGCCGACAGCGTTGTGGTAGAGAACCGCATCAAGGATGCTTTCAGGGAAGTGCGTCTGAGCGCGAAAATCGAGCTGCGCATGAAAGCGCAGGAGCTGGACCCGATCGTTTAGCATATGCAACCGCTTCTTCCGGAAAACGGCGCTTGCGTTTTATGTGCGCCGGGTGTAGAATCAAAACAGCCCCAGGGAAATAAAAGACGGAGGAACGATCACGATGCGTACACTCAACAGTGTTTCTGAATTCCAGACAGAGGCGGCCAACGCCGTTTTTACAAAGCAGCAGGCGGTTTCCGCTACGTTGCAGCTCCTCACAAAAGAATGGAACGATCCCAGCAATACGCCTGAGGAAAAATCGGTTCTGGAAAATGCAATCCAGCGCGCCGAATTCCGCTACATCGATGCGACAAGGTCGGAGACGGACCGTATGCTGGATGCCATTGGTGTGGCGCGCTTTACTACGCAGGATATTGTAAACGCCATTCAGGCGATCGTATTCGATGCGGAGTGAGCCCCAACCGGAGAAACCTTATCCCTGCTGAACAGAGCCCCGCCGGAAGGCGGGGCTTTTTGCATGCCCGGAAACGAGGAAAATCTCGCCGCATACCAGTTTGGCGTTTAGGCGGGGCACATAGCGCGCACACTATTTTTGTATGGAAAAGGAGGAGATATGTTGGAAAAAAGGCTCATTGCAATGGCGGGCGCGTGTCTGCTTGCATTCGCCGTGGTGGTTTGTGCTCTTGCGGCCGTGTCTACAAATCCGGCATATGCGGCTGCCGCCGTACAGCAGAGCAGTACCAGCGTCGTGCTGAGTGAAGGGCGCGGCAATATTTACGACTGCGGTTTTCTGCCGCTTACAGGGACGGTCTCGGAGCGCTATGCGTTGATCGAGCCGGGGAGGACGAGCTATCATACTTTGTTTGAGGCCATCCCGGCGGAACTGCGCACGCAGTTTTATGCAAGCATCCAGCGGGGCTCTCCGTTCCTGATGCCTGTCACAGGGGCGGCCGCAGCGCGTGCGCAGTATACGTTTGAAAAGCCCGTGCGGTACCAGCCTATGCCCATCGCCCAGCACCTCATTGGATATCTCGGAGCGTCCGGCCACGGTGTTTCAGGTGTGGAATATGCTTTTGATGATCTTTTGACAGGAGGCTCCACGTTGACGGAGGTGCGCTGCGCAATGAATGCGCGCGGGGGATTCATAGAATCAGATGCGCCGTACTTGGTGGAGTCTCCCGGCACGGGAGCGGGTGTGATGCTCACGCTGGATTCAAGCATCCAGCGCGCCTGCGAAGCCGTAGGAATTGAAATGGTGGATAAGGGATGCATCGTTGTACTGGACGCGCCCACCGGGCGCGTGCGCGCCAGCGTGAGCCTGCCGCTGTATGACCCGGAAAATGTGGCCGCAAGCATCGCGCGCCAGGATACTTCATTGGTCAACCGCGCCCTCAGTGCCTATAACGTGGGTTCAGTATTCAAGCCGCTGCTGGCCGCGGCGGCGCTGGAGCAGGGAATCAGCGCGCAGGAGACGTATGAATGCACGGGTTCCATCGAGGTGGGCGGCCATGTTTACCGCTGCGCCTATGGGCGGGGCCACGGGGCGGTAGACATGAAAACCGCGCTGGAGCAAAGCTGTAACTGCTACTTTGTGCAGCTTGGGCTGCGCCTAGGCGCGCAGACGGTGTACGACATTTCCAAAAGCGCAGGATATGGGCAAAGCCAGCAGGTTGCGGGCGGTCTGCGGGCAGCCTCCGGGAACCTGCCGAACGCGGCGCAGCTGGAAGATCTGGGCCAGCTCGCGTCTATCAGCTTCGGCCAGGGCGCGCTGACCGCCACGCCCGTACAGGTTGCCGCGATGATGAACCTGTTTGCAAACGGAGGACGGTATGTGGAACCTGTGTTTGTTGAGGGAATTGTGGATGAATACACGCAGTCGGTAACGGAAAGCCTGTACCGCCCCGTCCAGCGGCAGGTGATGGACAAAGATGTGGCGGAGGTGATTCGGCAGATGCTTGTGGGCGTTGTTGAGGAGGGGCTGGGGCGAAAAGCCGCGCCCCGGGCCGGCGGTGCGGGAGGCAAAACGGGAACAGCGCAGACAGGCCGCTATCAGGAGGACGGAGAAGAAATTATGGACGCGTGGTTCGTGGGCTTTTACCCCGCGGAGGAACCTCGATATACCATTGCCGTTCTGCTGGACAGCGGCACACACGACAGCGACGACGCTGCGCAGGTGTTCGCCAAAGTAACGGATGCCCTGAGCTTTTTTCTTGCGCAGGAGTAAGCCGTCCGGGGCTTGACATTGCCCGGATTTGATTTATAATAATATGGTAAACGTGTAAAAACAGGTATTACGGCAGAGACTGGGCCAATGGGGTTCCGCACGGCTTACAGAAAGGGAACGCAGGGCTGAGACGTTCCCGCTTCGGACCCCACCGCCACCCGGATAGCCTCCCGTGATGAGCGGGACGTAGCTGCGGCGTTAACGCGGGGAAAGCGGCGTGCCTTTTGGTGCGCAATTTGGGTGGTACCACGGATGCTGACAGGCCTTCGTCCCTGATACAGGGGCGAGGGCTATATTTTTTTACACGGCAGAACAAAAATGACATTTATTTTGTGAGGAGAATGAACCCGATGGAATGGACCGGCCTGAATGAGCTGCGCGAAAAATACCTTTCTTTCTTTGAAAGCAAGGGACACCTTCGTTTGGACAGCTTTCCCCTGGTGCCCAACAATGACAACAGCCTTTTGTTGATCAACTCCGGCATGGCGCCGATGAAAAAATGGTTCCTCGGCCAGGAGGAGCCGCCGCGCCACCGTGTCACCACCTGCCAAAAATGCATCCGCACGCCGGACATTGAGCGCGTGGGCATCACGGCGCGTCACGGCACGTTTTTTGAAATGCTGGGCAACTTCAGCTTTCAGGATTATTTCAAGCGCGAGGCTACCGCATGGGCGTGGGAATTCCTGACGAAGGTGCTGGAGATTCCCGCCGAGCTTCTGTACATCTCGGTGTATGAGGAGGACGACGAGGCCTACGATATCTGGACAAAGGAAGTTGGAATCGACCCGTCCCACATGGTGCGCTTCGGCAAGGAGGACAACTTCTGGGAGCACGGCTCCGGCCCCTGCGGCCCTTGCAGCGAGATTTATTTTGACCGCGGCCCCGAGCACGGCTGCGGCAAGCCGGATTGCAAGGTGGGATGTGACTGCGACCGTTATATGGAGGTCTGGAATCTGGTGTTCAGCCAGTTTGATTCAGACGGCAAGGGCACATATACGCGCCTGGAGCGCCCCAACATTGATACGGGCATGGGCCTGGAGCGCCTGGCCTGCGTGATGCAGGGCGTGGGAAACCTGTTTGAGGTGGATACCGTTCACAATATCCTGAACCATGTGGAGCGCATTACGGGTAAGACCTACGGCCGCGACCATGCGACGGACGTTTCCATCCGTGTCATCACCGATCACATCCGTTCCACCGTATTTATGGTGAGCGACGGTATCCTGCCCTCCAACGAGGGCCGTGGCTACGTACTGCGCCGCTTGCTGCGCCGGGCCGCGCGCCATGGCCGTATGCTTGGGGTCGCGCGCCCGTTCCTGGCCGAGCTGTGCGATACCGTCATCCGCGAGAACGGCGGAGCCTACCCCGAGCTGGTGGAGCATGCCGATTATATCAAAAAGACCATATCCGCAGAGGAGGAGCGCTTCTCCCGCACCATCGACCAGGGCCTGAATATCCTGTCGAACCTCATCGACAACATCGAAAAGGCTGCTGCCGAGGGCAAGCGCCGCGTGCTGGCGGGCATTGACGCGTTCAAGCTGAACGATACGTTCGGCTTCCCGCTGGATCTTACCAAGGAGATCGCTGCTGAGAACGGCATTGAGGTGGATGAGGACAGCTTCCGTACCGAGATGCAGAAGCAGCGGGAAAAGGCGCGCAAGGACCGTCTGAGCCGTGACATTTCCGGTTGGACGGCGGATCTGTTCGGCGCGCTGGAGGCTTCGGCCACGGAATTTCTGGGTTACGGCACGCTGGAGGCTGAGGCCAAAATCGTGGCGCTGTCCGATGGCGATGAGCTGACGGATGCCGTGTCCACGGACGACGGTGCGAAGGAAGGCGTTCTGGTGGTGCTGGACCGCACGCCTTTCTATGCCGAGAGCGGCGGCCAGGTAGCCGATACCGGCGTGATTGCAACGGCGGGCGGCGCGCATCTGGCGGTGACGGCCTGTAAAAAAACGCCGAAGGGTTATTATGTGCATACCTGTACGCTGCTGGACGGCGTGGTGCAGGCAGGCGATAGGGTCATCGCTTCTGTGGAGCGCGACCGCCGCCATGCGATCATGCGCAACCATACAGGTGCGCATCTGCTGCAGAAAGCTCTGCGCGAAGTGCTGGGCGCTCATGTGCATCAGGCCGGCTCGTATGAGGACGACGAGCGTGTGCGCTTCGACTTCACGCACTTCAACGCTGTAACGCCCCAGGAGCTGGCTGAGGTGGAGCGGATCGTCAACGCCAAGATCTTCGAGGCGCTGCCCGTACACATCAAGGTGATGCCCCTCAAGGAGGCCAAGGAACTGGGCGCTATGGCGCTGTTCGGAGAAAAATACGGCGATATCGTGCGCGTTGTGGATGTGGAGGGCTTTTCCACGGAATTCTGCGGTGGTACGCACGTTTCCAATACCGCCGAACTGGGCTGCTTCAAGATTTTGTCCGAATCCAGCGTGGCGGCGGGCATCCGGCGCATCGAAGGCACAACAGGCTACGGCGTGCTGCGCCTGCTGGATGAAAAATCCGATATGCTCAACCAGACGGCGGGCGCGCTGAAGGTAAGCAATATCCACGACCTGCCCACCCGCGCGGCTGCGCTTACCGCAGAACTGAGATCCGTGCAGAAGGAGCTGGACGACCTTAAGCAGAAGCAGACGGCCATGAAGGCCAGCGGTTTGTTTGAGGATGCCAAGGACGTGGACGGCATAAAGATTTTCACGATGTATCTGACGGGGACCGCGACGGATGCACTGCGCAAGCTGTGCGACAATGCACGGGACAAAGCGCCCGCGTCTGTTACTGCGGTGATCGGTGAAGCCGAGGGCAAGACAACGTTGGCTGTGGCTGTCGGCAAGGAGGCGCAGGCACGCGGCCTTGCGGCGGGCAAGCTGGTGAAGGAGATCGCGGCTGTGGCCGGCGGCAACGGAGGCGGAAAGCCCGATTTCGCGATGGCGGGCATCAAGGACACTTCCCGCATCGACGACGCGCTGAACGCGGTGCCGGGCATCGTCAAGGCTGCCCTGGGCTGAACGGGCCGTTCGTTAAAAGAAAAAAGACGCGCGCCCCATTCCGGGGCGCGGCGTTCTTGGGGAAAGCAGAACACAGAAGGAGGGAGCGTTCATGCAGGACTGCTTATTTTGCAAGATGGCGGCGGGGGATATCCCTGTCAGCAAGGTGTATGAGGATGACACCGTGCTTGCGTTTCATGATATCGATCCGCAGGCACCGGTACATTTTCTCGTAATCCCCAAAACACACATCGCTTCGCCTGGCGGCATTACGCCGGAGAACAGCGCTGTGGTAGCGCATATCTTTGAGGTGATCGCCCGGCTGGCCGAAGACCTGGAGCTTGGAAACGGATACCGCGTTGTGACGAACTGTGGCAGGGACGGCGGACAGAGCGTGCCGCATCTGCATTTTCATGTGTTGGCAAAGCGCAGCCTGGCATGGCCGCCGGGTTGAGTGACGCGCGCCGATCATAAAAAAGGAGAATGAATTATGCGTAAAACTTATACGCTGAATGTTGCCGGCGTTACGCGGGAGCTGCCGCTGTGCCCGGTGAATGAAAAACTGGACATTGCCGCGTTCGTGATGTTCAGTGATGTGGAGCTTACTGTGGCCTGCGCCGAAGCGCTGCTGAAAAAGGTGCCGGAGTTTGATATTATCGTTACGGCCGAAGCGAAGGGAATTCCGCTGGCCTACGAGATGAGCCGTCAGAGCGGCAAACGTTATATCCCGGCCCGGAAAGGCCCAAAGCTTTACATGGAGGAGCCTGTTGTGGTGGAGGATGTTTCCATTACGACCGAGGCCGTGCAGAAGCTCGTCATCGACCGTAAGGATCTGGATTCCATGGATGGAAAACGCATCCTCATCGTGGATGATGTAATCAGCACCGGCGGCAGCCTGCATGCACTGGAAACGCTTGTAAACAAGAGCAAGGGCACGGTTGTGGCGCGCGCGGCTGTGCTGGCGGAAGGCGACGCGGCAGACCGTAAGGATATCATCTATCTGGAGCCGCTGCCCCTGTTTTTCAAATAGTCCCGTATGAAAAGGCCGCTTGCCTGCGCCGGGTTTCTATATCTTGTAATACAACTGCTTGCAGCCTTTCTGCCGCCAGCGGCTTTTGGGCCGCTGGCGGCCGTTTTTCTTGCGGCCGTTTTTCCGGCCTGGAAATTGGGCGGACGGTTCCGCACCCACGCTGTGCTGGCATGCACCGTTACGGGCGCGGCGCTGCTGCTGCGCATGGCGGCGTTTGCATGGATGATGGCTCCCATTCAGGCGCGCGCCGGAACACAGGCGGAGATCCACGCAGCGGTTGTGGAAACGTCGCCGGGCTTTCTTGAGGATACCGTTCGGGCCGGTGTTCTTGTGGACGAAGTGAACGGCACGGCTGTGCGCCCTTTTCGGGTGCATTTTCTTTCTCTGCCGCAGGCCTTGCCGGGCGAATGCTTTTCTGCGCGCGTGGAGTTCGCGGAACTGGAAGAAAACGAATATACATACGGCAATTACGCGGACGGCATTTTTCTGGCGGGAGAATATCTGGACGGCTTTTTGCCGCAGGGAGAGAGCGGTGCGCTTTGGGCGCGGGCGAAACGGGTGCAGGCGGCGTTGAGCATGGCGCTGCGCAAAGTTCTGGCACAGCCTTATGCGGGAGCAGCCGCGGCAATGACGGCAGGCGACCGTGCGCTTTTGACGGATGAGGTGAAGGACGCGTTCCAGGGCGCAGGGCTGTCCCATGTGCTGGTGGTGTCCGGTCTGCATCTGTCCGCAGTGGGCGGGCTCGTTTATGCGGCGGTGCGGCGTATGGGGCGGCGCAGGCTGGCCTGCGCCTGCGCCATGTTTTCCTCTCTGGCTTTTATGTGCCTCACGGGTTTTACACCCTCTGTTGTGCGCGCGGGCACGGCAATGCTGCTGCTCTACGGGGGCGCTCTGTTTAACAGGAAAAGCGACGCGCTCACTTCGCTGGGCCTGGCGGCACTGCTTTTGTGCCTGCAGAACCCATATGCTGCCGTGGATGTAAGCCTGCTCCTTTCGTTCTCGGCCACGTTGGGAGTGCTTTGGGTGACGGCGGCGCACAGGCGCTGGCGCGCCGGCAGCGCGGCGAAGGGGAAAACCGCAGCACGGCTGGGCTGGAAGCTGCTGTGGACGGCCGCGGTGCCGGCCGCGACGTCTCTGACCACGCTTCCCGTGCTCATTGCCATCGGCGGAGGAGTTTCTTTGCTTTCCGTTGTAAGCAATCTGCTTGCAGTGCCTGTTATGCCGGCTGTCGTGGGCCTCGGCTTTGCGGCGGCGCTGTGTTCGGGCGTGCCCTGGCTCGGTTTTCTGGCAAAGCTGACGGGTCTGGGCTGCGCGCTGCTTTTGCGTTGGATGCTGGCCGTAGCGGAATGGACGGCGTCCGTGCCGTATGCGTTTCTGCATGTGAGCGGGGCCTTTGCCATGTGCGCGGCTCTTTTGCTTTGTGCGCTTGGCTGGGCAGCCTGGCGTCTGCATGTCCCTGTACGGCGGGCGGTGCCCGCTTGTCTGGCGTTTGTAATGCTGTCAGGCTTGGCATACGCGGCGGCGGATAGCGGCGTTGTGCGCATGGAGCTTGCGGGCAGTGCGGCCAATCCGCCGCTGGTGGTAATGCAGGGGCTTAAAACTGCGGTCCTGTTCCGTGGCCCGGAAGCAAATGCGGAAGATGTGCGGGAGGTGTTGGAACAATACAACCGTACGCAGGTGGACCTGCTGGTGGATCTGCGCACGGAGGGTGATACGGCTGCACTGGCACAAAAACTGCATGCGCAGGATGCTCTGAGTGCACAGAACAGCATCATAAACAGTACCATTCTCGCACCGTTCCATGATATAATCATTTATGTAAAGCATCAGGCGAAGGGGAATTTTGCCTGTGTTGAGGTGTGCGGATACCGCGTGGGGATCGCCAGCGGCCGTGTGGAGTTTTCTTCTTATCCGCCTTTTGACATTTATGTTGCGGGCACAGGACGGTCGGATGGGCTGGCTTGCACGCATCTGATCCTGCCCCGGACAGGGTATCGATGGCTTGAGGATGCGCCCCGGGCACAGTTCCACGGCCCTGCGGATATCTGTCTGCGCGCAGGAGCGTCTGTAACGATCAAAGAGGGGAACAAATGGTTTTAAACGAGCAGAATCTTAAAAAAGCGCTGGAACAGCCGCTGCAGCACGGCGTTTATTATTACTATTCCACTGAGGAATATCTTGTGCGGAGCTACGCCGCAAAAACGCTGGCCCTGCTGGCAAAGCAGGAGGACGATGCGGAGGTAACGCGTGTTGAAGGCCCTGTTCCGTCTATTGAGGAAGCCGTGGCTGCTGCGGGCACCATATCATTTTTCGGTACAAAACGCATCGTTGAACTGCCGATGCTGGAGCCGTCCGCGATGAACGAGGCGGATGTGGGGGCGCTTTGCGACTTGATGCAAAGTCTGGAAAACGCAGTGCTTGTGATGAGCACAGTGTTTAAAGACGACAAGGCGAAGCTCTCCAAAAAGGCCAAACAGCTGATCGGCGCAGCGGAGAAGGCCGGGCTGACGGCAGAACTTGTAAAGCCCGGGCCTCAGGACGCAAAGCGGTTTGCTGTGGAAAAAGCCCGGGAGCTGGGAGCGGTTTTGTCCCCGGGCGCCGCGTCTGAGCTGGTGGAACGCTGTGGGACAGACCTGTTTGCGTTGGAGAGCGAGCTGAGCAAGCTGGCGGCTGTGGCCGGTTATGGAGAGATCACGCCTGAATTGATCGCACAAATGGGCACCCAGAGCATCGAAGCGGATGTGTTTGAAATGGTGCGCCTTGTCACGGCGCGCAATAAAACACGGGCGATGGCCAAGCTGTCTCAGCTGTTGGAACTGCAAAATGAGCCCATTGCCATTGCGGCGGCGCTGTCCGGCTCGTTTGTAGATATGTACCGTGTGAAGTGCGGCGCAGCGGCACATCGTAATTATGCGGCCGTGCACAAGGATTTTTCATACCGGGGAAGCGATTACCGCCTGCGTAAATCCGGTGAGACGGCGTCCCATTATTCCCGCGCCCAGCTGGAGCACATCCTCAGTGTGCTGCTGGGGCTGGATGCCGCGTTGAAATCATCTGCCGCAGACGGAACGGTGCTGCTGCAGACGGCTCTTTGCGAAGTGATGCAGATTGGAGAACGGCGATGAAGAAGCTGCGCGTGGAAGAAGTGATCGTCGTAGAAGGCAAGTACGACGCGGCAAAGCTGGCGGATTTGGTGGATGGGCTCATTCTTACGACGAATGGATTTTCGGTCTTTAAAAATGCGGAGACAAAGCGTCTGCTTGTAGAACTGGGCAAAAAGCGGGGCATCATTGTCTTGACGGATTCCGACGACGCCGGGTTCCGCATCCGCAATTACATCAACAAGCTGGCGCAGGGCATATGTGTGAAAAATGCATATGTTCCGGCCATCGCAGGGAAAGAGCGGCGAAAAGCCCAGCCCTCGAAAGAAGGCGTGCTGGGCGTGGAGGGTGTGCCGTCCGAAGCGATACTGCGCGCACTGCAGACCGCGGGCGCGCGGGAAAAGGCGAAGCGCACAGGGCGCGCCATCACCTATACCGACCTGTATGAGCTGGGGCTTTCCGGCACAGAGGGAAGCGCGGGCGTGCGGCGCGCCTGGCTGCAAAGCCTTGGCCTGCCGCCGCGCCTTTCCAAAAAAGCGCTGTGCGAGGTGCTCAACAGCCTGTACACTTATGAGAAATTCGTGCAGACCGTGCGGGAAACAGCGCTTCGTTGATATAAGCTGTGCAAAAACCGCCCTGTCCGCAAGTGGCCTCTGTGCGTTGCGGACGGAGCGGCTTTTGTTCTTTTCATAACATGGGGCGTGAACAGAGGAGATGGCGATACGGAACGCTTTATTTAAGCGTTCCGTCCAGGACCTGCGCATAATACCAGGGCCGGGAGGCATACAGCGTTTTGCCGGAGAGCGCCGCGCACGGCCCGTCCGGCAACGCGGGAAAGCAAAGGCTGTACGCGCACAGAGCCTGATATTTGAGCTTTAGTTCCCGGTTGGCCGCGTTGTTCCCGTATTTGCCGTCCCCAAGGATAGGGCAGCCGATGGAGGCCAAATGCGCGCGGATCTGATGTGTGCGCCCCGTGACGAGTTCAACCTCCAACAAAGCCAGCCGTCCGCTGACGGCCAGCGTTTTATATTTTGTCACAATATCTTTTGCTCCGGGCGCGGAGGTGTCCAGAATACGCACACGCGCCTGTCGGGCGTCCTTTTGCAGATAGCCGCGCAGTGTTGCTGCCGCAGGCGAGGGACGTCCAAAGGTGACACAAAGGTATTTTTTTTCGATCATACGCTCTTTTACAAGGTGCAGCAGAAGCGCTTCAGCCTGCTGCGTCTTGGCAATGAGCACAAGACCGGACGTGCCGGTATCGAGCCGATGGCAGAGGCGCGGAGTCCAGCCGCGTTCCGGCGCATATTCGCCTTTGTGATACAGGTACAGGAGAGCGCGGTTGATGAGGGTGTCGGCAGTGCGTCCGTCTTCATCCGTTACAGGAAGTCCGGCGGGCTTGTCGGCAACCAGAACGTCGCTGTCTTCATAAACGGCGCACAGCTCCAGCCTTGCGGAAAGAAATAACGGGCCGTCCGGCTTATCCAGAAGCATATCCGGCAAAAAAACACGCACAGTACTGCCGCGTGGCAGGCGTGCAGAGAGCGGAAGCTTTTTTCCATCCACCTTGATTTTGTTTTCACGCAGATACTTGTGCAGCCTGCCGGGGGAAAGCTGAGGATACTGCGCAAGCAGCGCGGAGTCCAAACGGGGCATGGAAGCATCGGTGATGACAAATTCGCGCATATTGGGTTTTCCCTTCTGACGGCGAAAGGCATGCCGCACGGGCATGCCTTTCGCTTTGCTTTATGGTGCTGCTGACGGGAATCGAACCCGTATGGTGTTGCCACCGAGGGATTTTAAGTCCCTTGCGTCTGCCGATTTCGCCACAGCAGCAAACAGGCGGCTGGTTCGGCCGCTTTCTTATCATACAATAAATTCCGCCCGCATGTCAACGGCCATATAAAAAGCGTGGGCATATTCGTAAGAAAAAACTTTACATCGGCAAAGCGCTCACTTATAATATTTTTATGCCGCGCGCATCCGTGCGGCTTCGGCGGCTTTTGGGCCTTTTCAACCGGCATATCCGGCATGTTTGAAGGCAGAATGCCCGCCTTGCAGTAAAGAGGGGATCGTATATGTTTATTCATGAAATGTTTCAGCAAAAGCCCTGTGTTTTTTCCGTTGAGGTGTTTCCGCCCAAAAAGGCAGGGGCCGCGGAGGAAACGCTTTATCCGGTGCTGCAGGAGCTGTGTACGCTTGGGCCGGATTACATCAGCGTTACTTATGGCGCGGGCGGAGGCACAGCCGGACAGTCGACTGCAAAGATTGCGTCGTATATCAAAAACGGGCTTCATGTGGAGGCTCTAGCGCATCTGACATGTGTAAACTCCACGCGTGTGCAGGTGGAGGAAACACTTACCCGGCTGCGCGAGGATAACGTGAAAAACGTTCTTGCCCTGCGCGGGGATATCAACCCGGATCTGCCGCGCCGGATGGATTTTCTGCATGCGAGCGACCTTGCAAAAGCCATTGCGCAGACCGGCGGCTTCGGGGTGGCAGGTGCGTGCTATCCTGAGGGGCACGTGGAAAGTCCGTCGCTGAAAGCGGATGTAGAGAGCCTGCGCTACAAGGCGGAAGCGGGCGTTTCCCATCTTATCACACAGTTGTTCTTTGACAATGTCAGCTATTACCGCTTTTTGAATATGGCGCGCAAGGCGGGAATTTCTCTGCCCGTGCAGGCTGGTATCATGCCCATCGTGAGCAAAAGGCAGATCGAGCGCACCGTGGCGCTCAGCTCCGCCAGCCTGCCGCCGCAGTTTACTAAAATGATCAGCCGGTATGACCACGACGAACAGGCCCTGTTCGACGCAGGCATTGAATACGCGGTCGCACAGATCCGCGACCTGATCACAGGCGGGGCGGATGGAATCCATTTATATGCAATGAATAACGCACGGGTGGCGCGTCTTGTATATGAAGGAATCCGCGATCTGCTGCCGGAGAGGATATGAGGATGGAGCTTGCACTGCCCGATCGGTTTGATACCCGGCAGGCGCTGCGGTATTTGGGCATCAGCGCAGAAGAGCCGGACAGCGCGACGCGGGCTCTGCTGCGGCGTGCGGAGAGGACGCTGCGCGCCGTAGCCGGGCCGCGCGCAGTGGCGGTGCGCGCAGCGCGGGATGATATTTCTCCTTATTTGCAGGGGAACGATATCCTGCGGCATCTGGAAGGGTGCGGGAGCTGTGTGCTTCTGGCATGTACGCTGGGTGCCGGAGTAGATGCGGCCCTTCGTGCTGCGGGCGCGTCCGATATGGCGTATGCTGTGGTGTTGGACGCGCTGGCTTCTGTGGCGGTGGAGCAGACGGCCGATGCCGCTGAACAGACGCTGCGCAATGCGGAACGGGAGGAAGGGCGGTTTTTGACAGGACGGTTTTCTCCCGGATACGGCGATTATCCCATCGCCGTGCAGAACGACCTGCTGCATTTGCTGGATGCACCGCGAAAAATCGGCCTGTGCGCCACTCCGGCGCATCTGCTGACGCCGCGCAAGAGCGTTACGGCTGTTTTGGGCGTGGCCGGTCATCCGGTGACGGGCCGTCGTGCGGGCTGCGCAAACTGTGCGCTGCGTGAACGTTGCGCTTACCGTAAGGAGGGGAAGACCTGTGAATAAAATATTTGACGGGAAACGCTATTGGCTGTTGGACGGCGCGATGGGGACGATGCTCCAGAAAAGCGGCCTCAAGCTGGGGGAAAGGCCGGATCTGCTTTCCATCACACATCCTGATGTAGTAGAGCGCATCAATCGGGCATATGTGGAAGCCGGCAGTGATTTGATTTGCGCCAATACGTTTGGGGCCAACGCAAAAAAGCTGGCCGGCTGCGGCTATACGGTGGAAGAAGTGGTCGCCGCAGGCATTGGGACGGCAAAACGCGCTGCGGCCGGAACCGCGGCGCGTGTGATGCTGGACGTTGGCCCCATAGGCGAACTTCTGGAGCCCGCAGGCGCGCTGAAATTCGAAGAAGCGTACGAGATTTACAAGGAAATTGTCCTGGCGGGCTGGCGTGCCGGAGCGGATCTGGTGAAATTCGCCACAATGACAGACTTGTATGAGATAAAAGCAGCGGTTTTGGCGGCAAAAGAAAACACACCGCTTCCGGTGCTTGTTTCCATGACATTTGAGGAAAACGGCCGCACGTTCACAGGCTGCACCGTGGAGTCTTTCGCAATCACCGCAGAGGGGCTCGGGGTGGACGGCGTGGGCATCAACTGCTCATTGGGCCCGGCGGAGATCCATCCAATGGCGCAGCGGCTGTGCGCCGCAACCAGCCTGCCGGTGTTCATCAAACCCAATGCGGGCCTGCCGGACCCGGCCACCGGAAGGTACAGCATCGGCCCGAAGGAATTTTGTGATGAACTGGAGCGCTTCAAGGCGTTGGGGATTTCGGCGGTAGGAGGGTGCTGTGGTACTACGCCCGAATATCTGGCGCTGCTTGCCAAGGCTTTTAAGCAGGACACGCCTGTGCACAGGGAGCCTGTGCGGCGATGTGCCGTGTGCACTCCGACACGCACTGTGGAAATCGACACTGTACGTGTGATAGGCGAACGGATCAATCCCACGGGAAAAAAGCGTTTTAAAGAGGCGCTTCGGGACGGAGATATGGATTATATCCTTTCCCAGGCGGTGGAGCAGGCGGGCGCGGGCGCGGATATCCTGGACGTAAATGTGGGTCTGCCGGAAATTGATGAACGGAAAATGATGATCCGTGCTGTAAAGGCTGTACAGAGCGTGTGCGATCTGCCTCTGCAGCTCGATTCCACCCGCGCGGATGTTCTGGAAGCGGGGCTTCGGGTATACAACGGCAAGCCCATCGTCAACTCGGTAAACGGGGAACAGGCGGTGCTGGACCGTCTGCTTCCCATCTGCAAAAAATACGGAGCCGCGATCGTAGGCCTGACGCTGGATGAAAACGGTATCCCGGCGCTGGCGGAGCAGCGGTTTGCACTGGCGCAAAAAATCGTGGCCGCGGCCGAAGCCGCAGGCATCCCGCGGGAAGACGTATATATCGACTGTCTTACGCTTACGGCCAGCGCCCAGCAGGAAGCGGTGCGGGAAACTCTGAAAGCCGTGCGCATGGTGAAAGAGCGTTTGGGCGTTAAAACGGTACTGGGCGTTTCCAACATTTCTTTTGGGCTGCCCTGCCGGGAACAGGTGAACACCAGCTTCCTCACACTGGCAATGGCACACGGCCTGGATCTGCCAATCATCAATCCCAACGCAGAGGCAATGATGGCGGCGGTGGCCAGCTTCAAGGTGCTGTACAATATCGACAGGGACTCCAGGGAGTATCTGGCACGTTACGCCGGACAGGCAGCGGTGCAGCCCGCGGTACAACAGACTGTTACGCTGTACGACGCGGTGCTTCAGGGACTGAAAGCAGCTGCGGCGCAGGCGGCACGCACCGCATTACAGGCGAAAAGCCCGGAGGAGCTTGTCAATGAGGTGCTCATTCCGGCGCTGGACACGGTGGGGACCGGTTTTGAAAAGGGCGTATTGTTCCTGCCGCAGCTTCTGCAGTCCGCAGGCGCGGCGCAGGCGGCGTTTGAAGTCGTAAAGGATGCGATCGCGGCGTCGGGAAAAAAGAGCGGCGGCAAAGGGAAAATTATTGTGGCGACCGTAAAAGGCGACATTCATGATATTGGAAAGAATATCGTTAAAACGCTTTTGGAAAATTACGGCTATGACGTGCTGGACCTGGGGCGCGACGTGCCTGCGGAAACCGTGGTAAAAGCAGCGCAGGAGCATGGCGTACGATTGGTGGGCCTCAGTGCGCTGATGACTACCACGCTGGGCAGTATGGAAGAAACCATCTGTGCGCTGCGCAGGGCCGGGCTTTCCTGCCGGGTGATGGTGGGCGGCGCGGTGCTTACGCCGGAATATGCAATGCACATCGGCGCAGATTACTATGCAAAAGACGCGAAACAGTCTGTGGATATCGCCCGGGAGGTTTTGGGGTGATGCAGTGTGAATAGAGGTCTGCGGCAGCTTACGGAGCGGGTATTTTATTTGCCGCATGAAGAAACGGCGGACCGTCCTGTGCTGGGGTATATCCGGGGAGAGCGGTACTCCCTTGCCGTGGATGCGGGAAATTCCCGCCGTCATGTGGAAAAATTTTATGCGGCGCTGGACGCCGCGGAGCTTCGGCGGCCGGATTTTACGGTGCTGACCCACTGGCATTGGGACCATACGTTTGGCCTTCATGCGGTGGACGGCGCGGCCATCGCGTGCGAGGCCACGAACGAAATGCTATGCAGGGCTTCACGCTGGAAGTGGAGCGAAGAAGCCATGCGGGAACGCCTGCGGACGGGTGAAGAAATTGAATTCTGTGACAAGCATATCCGTGCCGAATATCCCGACAGAAAAGAAATCCGCGTCGTACCGGCCGGCCTTGTGTTTCATGGACGCCTGTCCATTGATTTGGGCGGTGTACACTGTGTGCTGCTGCAAACCGAAGCGCCCCATGAAAGAGATTGCGTTCTGGTGCATGTGCCGGAACAGGGGATTTTGTTTGCCGGGGATGCGGACTGCGGGGATTTTTACAGCCTTGACGGCGGTTATGATAAAGCACGGCTGAAGCGTTACCTTGCTTCGGTGGAGGCAATGGAGTTCAGGCTGTATGTGCCGGGCCACGGCGCGCCGGAGCGGAAAGCGGAGACGCTTGCCGCTCTGCGCGCGGAATTGGAAAATCTGGAAGACTGATACGCACCCCTCGGAAAAAATAAGCGCGGCGTCTCATTCGAGACGCCGCGCTTTTATATAGGCAGCGGCAAGGAAACCGGCATCACAGATAAAACACACTTTATGCCTCGTACTGCAGACGTTCCTCCGTCCATTCCTTTAGAACCGGGAGCATGGCCCGCGCTTCCCGGTTCGCTCCGGGCAGGTCCTGCTCACGGTAATTGCCGCATTCAATTTCGGAGGCGCCGGGGATATCGCCCGCATAATCCGCCATAAAGCGAAAGCTGTCCTGTACCAACCGGATGGCGTCTGCGTGGGACAAGCCGCGGGTGAGCAGATAGAACCCGGTGCGGCAGCCCATGGGCCCGACATAGATGACGCCGGGGCCATATACCGAGTTGCGGGCGTAGGTGGCGAACAGATGCTCAATGGTGTGCAGCGCTCCGTTGGCCAGATAATCGCCCTGATTCGGTTTTTTCATGCGAATGTCATAAGTGACCACATCGCCGTCCACACGGGAGATATACATGCCGCGCCCGAGCCGGGTGTGATCCACACAAAAGCTTGCAATCCGTTCCATTGCTGTTCCTCCAATCCGGTCAAAAATATTGCTTATTGGGGCATCGAATGCACCACGCCGCGCTCTCCGTCCACCGAAACGCGCACACCGTCGTGCAGCTTGCGGGTAGCGCCCGCCGCGCCCACGACAACCGGTTTGCCCAGCGTAAGGCCAACGATGGCGGCGTGGGAATTAACGCCCGCCTCTTCGGCGATGATGGCGGAGGCGTCGCGGATGGAATCCAGCATATTGTTGTTCGTTGCCGGGACGACCAGCACATTGCCGGGCTTGAATTTGCTGCGCACCTCGTCATCACTGCGGCACACACAGGCAACACCGACGCCGTTGCGTTTGCCGATGCCGATGCCGGACAGGAGCGCATCGCCCACGAGATGGGCTTTGATCATATTCGTAGTGCCGGAGATGCCCACAGGGACGCCCGCAGTGATGACCACCAGGTCCCCGTCCTGCACAAGGCCCGCGCTCTGGGAGGTCGAAACGGCTTTTTCAATCAGTTCATCTGTGTCGTGCGCATATTCCATCATGATCGGTGTGATTCCCCAGGAAAGTGTGAGCTGGCGGTATACCTGTTCTGTCAGCACACAGGCGATGATGGGCGTCTCGGGACGGTATTTGCACAGCAGGCGGGCTGTTTCGCCGCTTTTGCTTACAGTGATGATGGCGTTTGCCTTGATATCCATGGCCGTGGTGCAGGCCGCGTGGGCGACGGCGCCCGCCACACTCAGCTGGCCCTCCATGGTGCGCATTTTCAGGCGTTTGTCATAGTTGATGTCGCTCTCGGTGCGCTCGGCGATGGCGGCCATGGTGCGCACAGCCTCCACAGGCCAGCGCCCGGCAGCCGTTTCGCCGGAGAGCATAATGGCGGAGGTGCCGTCGTAAATGGCGTTGGCGACGTCGGTGATCTCAGCGCGGGTGGGACGGGGGTGCTCCATCATACTGTCCAGCATCTGCGTGGCTGTGATGACGGGCTTTCCGGCGTTATAACAGCGCCAGATGATGTCCTTCTGGATGATGGGGATCTCGGTAAAGTCGATCTCCACGCCCATATCGCCGCGCGCCACCATAATGCCGTCGGCCACGTTGAGGATCTCGTCGATGTTTTCCACGCCTTCGTGGTTTTCGATCTTGGCCACGATTTTGATAAAATCACATTTTCGGCTGTCCAGCAGGCGGCGGATCTCCAATATATCGGCGGCGCTGCGTACAAAGGAGGCCGCGATGAAGTCAAAGCCCTGCTCAATGCCAAACAGGATGTCATCGCGGTCCTGCGCGCTCATATACGGCATCGAGAGCTTGGTGCCGGGCACATTCACGCCCTTATGGTTGGAGACCGGGCCGCCGTTCTGCACGGTGCAGATAATGTCGTCGCCCTGAATGGCGTCCACCTTCATGCCGACAAGGCCGTCGTCCAGCAGCACACGCGCGCCGGGCGTGAGGTCCTGCGGCAGTTCTTTGTAGGTGATGGAACAGATGTTTTCGTCGCCTTCAACGTCGCGCGTGGTGAGCGTAAATGTCTGACCGGCTTTCAGCGTGACCTTGCCGTTTTTAAAATTCTTCAGGCGGATCTCAGGGCCTTTGGTATCCAGCAGGGCGGCCACAGGCATACACAGCTCGTCGCGCAGTGCGCGCAGCTTGGCCAGCCGGGCGGCGTGCTCCTCGTGGGAGCCGTGGGAAAAATTGAAACGGGCGACATTCATCCCGCTCACGATCATATTGCGCATCACGCCTTCCTGATCTGTGGAAGGCCCCAGCGTGCAGACGATTTTTGTTTTACGCAGCATAGTCAGATACTCCAATCCGCTTTTTGTGAAAAGCAACAAATTTACCTAGTTTATATTATACACAAATTCCATCCGCATGCAATGGCGGCAGGCTTAACATTCCGTAAAGATTCTGGTATACTGTGGGTGCGGAGGCGAATTCTATGAAATGCCGGACCAAAACGGCGAAGCAGAAAAAAGCCCCGCCCAAAGGAGAAAGAATTATGGCAAAACGAGTGTTTATCATTGTGCTCGACAGCTTTGGCATCGGAGAGATGCCGGACGCCGCCCGCTTCGGCGATGTGGGCAGCAATACACTGGGAGCGATCGTGAAAAGCCCCAAATACCATACGCCCACGCTGCAGAAGCTGGGCCTGTTCAACATCGAGGGAGTTGTGTGCGGCCGGCGGGCCGAGGCGCCTTTGGCCAGTTTTGCGCGGCTGGAGGAGGTCTCCAACGGAAAAGACACCACGACCGGCCACTGGGAAATCGCGGGCGTGGAAAGCGAAAAGGCGCTGCCTGTGTATCCGGACGGTTTTCCGGATGAGGTGATTGCGGAATTTGAGCGCCGCACGGGCCGCAGAGTGCTTTGCAATAAACCGTATTCAGGCACGGACGTTATCCGGGATTACGGCGAAGAGCATATGAAAACAGGCGCGCTCATCGTATACACCTCTGCGGACAGCGTGTTTCAGGTGGCGGCGAATGAAGCTGTGGTTCCGGTGCCGGAATTGTACCGTTACTGCGAAATAGCGCGGGAAATGCTTACCGGAGACCACAATGTGGGCCGCGTCATCGCGCGTCCTTTTGTGGGAACAAACGCGAAGGATTTCAAGCGTACTACCAACCGGCATGACCTTTCGCTTAAGCCGCCGCGCAAAACGATGCTGGACTATATCCGCGCGGCGGGGCTGGATACCATCGGCGTAGGGAAAATTTATGATATCTTCGACGGGGAAGGCGTGAGCGAGAAGCTCAAGACAACGGGCAACGCCAATGGCATGGAAGTGACGCTGGAGCTCGCGCAGCGTGATTTTTCAGGCCTTGCGTTCGTGAATCTCGTGGATTTTGACATGGTGTACGGCCACCGCAACGATGTGGACGGCTATGCCAATGCGGCAACGGAATTCGACGGGCAGCTTGCAAAGCTGCTGCCGTTGCTGCGCGCGGAGGACCTGCTCATCATCACGGCTGATCACGGCTGTGACCCCGCGACCCCATCCACCGATCATTCGCGTGAGTATGTGCCGATGCTCGCCTATGGCAAAGGCATCCGTGCGGGCGCGGACCTGGGTACAAGGCGCAGCTTTGCCTGCATTGCGCAGACTGTCTGCGAGTATCTGGGCGTGCCTGTGCAGTTGGACGGAAAAAGCTTCCTGAAAGAGATTTTGCGCTGAAAATTTAATGGAATGAATAACGGCGGTTTGCAGATTTGCAAACCGCCGTTTTCCGTATCGGGGGGATGCCCCAAAGAGAGGATTGCGTCAGGTATATGCCGCCAGGGCTTCTTTCAGGATGCCGGCCACTGCCTCGTACTTTTGCGGATCATATTCATCGTATTGATTTGGGTTTCCCGCATCGTTCAGGATATCGGCCACACCGTCTACACCGTTTGAAAGAATTTCCCGAGCGGCAAAGTCTACGTTTTCGCATCCCTCTGCAAGGACGTCGATCGTTTCAGCGCTGGCAGCGTTCAGATATTCGTCCAGATCGCTGCGCAGCTGTTCCTCCTGGTTGCTGTCGTACTGCTGTGCAAAGTTGAGAACACCGCACGCTGCGGTATACTGCTTCAGATGGCTCCCGGCGGTTCCTTGCTGATAGCCGGACAGGGCCGACATCATCTCGTCGAAAGGGGTGCTGCCGGGCGTTTCTGAAAGAGAAGCTGCGCTGGAGGAAACAGCGGGGGAACGAACGGCACTGCTGCCTGAAAAAGCGGAGGATGAGGCAGGATTTGAAAGAGCGGCCGATGCGGATACAGCCTGGCATCCTGCAAAAGAAAGCGCTGTCATCCACAGTAATGCGCTGAGAAAAAATTTTTTTATCATACATTCACAAGCCTTTCTATTGTAATTTGCGACCCGGACAGCATGAGAAATTCGGAAGAAGAGGCATGGCGGACGAAGAAAACAGATGACGAAGATTCCATCGCGCAAAATTTTACGGCAAAACGTCTGGCCGTTTTTTGCGAAAAATGGCATAGTACGCATTCTTTTTGCAATAATTATGAAATAATTACGGGAGATAAAACGTTCATTATACAGCGGTTGTAAGATTTTGCGGTATTCCCGTCTTGTCAGGCGCGAAACACCCAGTAGTACAGCACCGCCATTACTTCACGCATATAACAGGGGAGTACGGAAGAAAAGCCGATAGAAGCGGGGACTGCGTTCACGTTGGTGAAGCCTGCGGCAGCAGCGTATTTTGCTGCGCGGTAACAATGGAACGCGTTGGTGACATACGCGACGGGTTCGTCCTGCGAAAGACCGTGCTGTTCCAAAATTTTGCGCGCAAAGCAAAAATTTTCCTCGGTGGAGGTGCTGGATGCTTCTTCCAGAATTTGCTTCTCCGGCACGCCTTTCTCCACAAGATAGGCTTTCATGGCCCGGGCTTCGGGAATGTCCTCGCCGGGGCCCTGTCCGCCAGTCACAACAATAACGGCATTCGGGTTTTCCAGATGATAAGCATATGCGGCATCCAGACGGCGTGCCAAAAGGTCGGTCACGCGTTCGCCGCGCAGGCCGGCACCCAGTACGATCACCGCTTTTTCCTGTTTGGTCGCGGTGTCGGAGTAGCCGCTCACCGCAACGAATATAAGCAGCAGTGCAAAAACGGCGCAGCAGCAGAAAAAGATGATTTTCAGAACGCGGCCTGCACCGGCAGCGCAAAAAGCGTCGATTTTGGTATGGAAAAGAGCGTATATCCACAGTGCGGCAGTGATGAGGTACATCATCAGCACCCCAAGGTTGAAGCTGGAGCGGATGGCGCGCAGGATGCTGTCGATGAGGAAAACAATGGCAAGGAGCCAGACGAAAATGATCTTCATGAGGACCTCCGTTTCTTCGATAGGCTTATTGTAACAGCGAAAGCTGTCGAAAGCAACTTGAAATACAGAGCCGGACTGTGATAGACTGTTTTAGAAAGAGGTGATGCGCTTCGTGGCATCCATTATAAAAGTACAAAACCTGCGCAAGGTATACCGCGTAGGCAAGGAAAAGGTGGTCGCGCTGGACGACATCTGCCTGGAAATCGGCGAAGGGGAGATGTGCTGTATCGTCGGCGCTTCCGGCAGCGGCAAATCCACACTGCTCAACCAGCTTGCAGGGCTGGAAAAGCCCACCAAAGGCAGGGTGCTGATTGGCAAGCATGATATTTCCGCAATGACAGAGGACGAATTGGCGGATTTCCGCCAGCAGCACTTGGGGTTCATTTTCCAGAGCTACAATCTTCTGCCTTCCATGACGGCTGCGGAAAACGTGGCCTTGCCGCTGATGTTCAAAGGCATGGGGAAAAAGCAGCGGGAAAAGCTGGCGCGTAAAGAATTGAAAAAAATGGGTTTGCTCTCCCGCGCGAACCACAAGCCGACGGAGATGTCCGGCGGACAGCAGCAGCGTGTGGGCATTGCGCGCGCTTTTGTTGCAAAGCCAAAGGTTATCTTTGCAGACGAGCCGACGGGCAATCTGGACTCCACGACCTCGCGCCAGGTGCTTTATTCCATGCTGGAGATGGCCAAGTCCTACGGCATCACTTTCGTGATGGTGACGCATGAAAAAGAGCTGGCCTATTGCGGAGACCGCATTGTTACCATCAAGGACGGGCGTGTGCTGGACAATGTGCTGCTGGGCGAAGACGAAAAAGCGGAAAACCGGAGGCAGCTGTTTGGAGATGTAACGAGCGGGGATATCGCAGAGCCGGAAACGACCGTTGCAGAGGGAAAAAAGCCAGCAGCCAGGCAGGCAAAGGCCGTGGCCGCTGCCGTGGCTGAAAAAGTAAATCAGGAATCCATGTGAGAAGGAGTACAAACATATGAAGAACCAAACGAAGAAGGTCCTGCAAAAGGCAGGCGTGTTTTTGGCGATGGTGATGCTCTTCACCATGCTGGCCATTCCGGCTTGGGCGGATGAGACAGGCTCCGGCGCAAGTACCAGCAGCAGTGACACAACGCCTGCTCCCGTTGCAGGTGACCCGTACATTGCGGCTTATACAGTCACGGATGCTGCTGGAACAGAGCTCCAGCGCATTGAAGAAGGGCAGAAATGCCGTATTATCATTGCGGTTGTTGACCCGCGGATTACCTCTGCTGATCAGTTGACATTGGCAGACGGGCGCGCACTGGCTGCGAATATAAAAATCACATCGACAGCATCGTTCGCGTCCCCTTCGCTGGGAGATATCACGACGACGACATTCTCTGCTGATAAAGTCAGTGCAGCAGGGCTTCAATACGCGATTATCCTGAACGACATTACTTACTTGGGCGGAGATAATAAGCTTTCTTTTGATTTGGCGTACAATGACAATACGCGCCAACTCAAATCCATGTCGCAGCCCATCAGCCAGTGTGTGGGTTCTTCCATCGAGGGAGCCAAGGCCTCGGCACTGGTCGTCACCTCCGCCAGCTATGGCGGCGGCAGCATCAATGCGGGCAGCGATTTCACACTGACCGTAGATGTGCTGGCCTCTGGCGGTACCGTGGGGGCCGAGAATGTGGCTGTCAACCTTGCGCTGCCGGAGCAGATTACCGTTGCCAGCGGCAGCACCAATATTTTTGTGGGCAACATGAAGCCGGGCGCTTCCACACAGGTGACGTTTCAGCTCAATGCCAGCGCTGTGGCGAATGCCGGAAGCTATAACATTACAGTGAATGTTTCGGGAAACTCTGCGTCCGACAGCGCCGCTCTTACGGCGCAGATGCCGGTTACCGTACCCGTTACGCAGCCGGAGCGCTTTGAAATTTCCCGTACAGACTTTCCGGAATATCTGGCGATGGGCGAAGAAGGCTATGCCTCTATTTCTTTTGTAAATAAGGGTAAGGGCACCATCTACAACGTTTCTGCCGAAATCACGGGAGAAGGCATTACCACTACCGAAGGCAATCAATATGTGGGAAATGTGCAGCCGGGCACGGAGAGCTCCGCTGACTTTACCATTCAGACGGCCAACGCAGGCACCTTGACCGGCCTGCTGACTGTTACCTATGAAGACGAGAAGGCCAACGTCAAAACGCTCACAAAGGAATTCTCCATGACCGTAGAGGAGATGCAGATGGGCGGCGACGATATGATGGGCGGCGGTATGGACACCATGATCCCGATGGAGCCGGAGCCCACAGGCGTACCCGTATGGGTGTGGATCGTTGTGGGCGTGGGCGTTGTGGCGGCCGTGGTCGTGGTTCTCGTTGTTTTGAAGAAGAAAAAGGCGAAACGCCGCGCGGCACAGCTCATGGAGGATGACGATGAAGATATCTGATTTGCTGAAGCTCAGCACGGATAACCTTCGCCGCCGCAAAGGCCGTACAGCACTCACCGTGATTGGTGTTGTCGTGGGCACCTGCGCCATTGTCGTAATGATCTCCCTCGGCATCGCCACCAACCGGCGCACGGACGAGATGCTGTCTACCTGGAGCGATCTGACGCAGATTCAGGTGTTCAGCTATTCGGAAAATCCGGATACGCCTGCGCTGGATGATAAAATGGTCGCACAGTTCAAGGAAATGGAAAATGTTGTGGCGGCTACACCGCTGTACAATTTCCAGAGCATGGATGCGAGAGTGACGGCGGGGAAACAGGGACGCTATTCCATGTATATGTACAACGCTGTGGGCATGGATGTAGATGCGATTGAGCCGATGGGCATCGAGCTTGTCAGCGGCAGTTATCTGACAGGCCAGTCGCTGGGACGCAACAAGATTCCCGTGCTGGTGGGCGAGGACACAGCCTATCAGTTCGAGGATACGAAAAAAAGTTACCGCAACCCGGACCGTTACCGCTGGAAGGAAACAGATGAAAACGGAAACGTCATCAAGCAGCCGTTCTTTGACATCACGAAAGAGACGCTCACCATGCAGATGATTTACGAATACGATGACCAGGGAAACCCGAAAATGCGGGAATACGAACTGGTTGTTGTGGGCGTGATGAAGACGGACTACTCCAAACGCGGCACCGAGGGCATCATCATGAATATTGCCGATATGAAGCGCCTGGAGGAAGAGTATAAAAAACTGAGCAAAAATTCCGGTATGGGCGGCGGCAGCGTCGTGATGTACGGTGGCTCCAGCGGTACCAAGGTGAAAGGATACGACCAGGTATACGTTAAGGTGGACGATGTGAACCATGTGGGCGCGGTGGAGCAGATGATCAAGGATATCGGCTACCAAACTTCTTCCATGACGCAGTACAGGGAGGATATGCAAAAGCAGGTAGCTTCCGGCCAGATGATGCTGGGTGGCCTTGCGGCAGTTTCACTTCTGGTGGCGGCGCTCAACATTGCCAATACCATGACGATGGCGATTTACGAACGAACAAAAGAGATCGGCGTGATGAAGGTGCTCGGCTGTAAGCTTTCGAAGATACGCCAGATGTTCCTCATTGAATCCGGCACCATCGGTTTTATCGGCGGTGTTATAGGATGTCTGTTTAGTGTTTTGATCAGCTTTGTTCTGAATAATTTTACGGTTTGGATGCAGGCCATCACCGGGTGGCTGATGAGCATCGGCGTGCAGGTGAATTTCGATGCTTCCAGCTTTGACGTCGGCGCGTTGTTCGGTATGGGCGGCATGGGCGGTATCGGAAATATTTCCGATATTCCCGCTTGGCTGCTGTTGATGGCGCTGATTTTTGCGACGGTGGTGGGACTGCTTTCCGGCATTGCTCCGGCCAATCGGGCCGTCAAAATCTCTGCGTTGGAAGCCATCCGGCACGAATAGCAGATTATACCCGAAAAATGGACAGAGAAAAGACACCTCCTGTTGTAGAATAAAAACTACAACAGGAGGTGTTGTTGTGTCGAGACAATATGCAAAAGCAGGAGAGTTGAACGGGGAAGTATTTCGAAAGAAAGTGGCAAGAGAAACAAATCGGGAAAAAGCAGAAAGCTATGGGCTGCAAACCATTGTCTCTTTTTATACATTTTCAATCTGTGAAACGTATTTACCGGATCCTGAGTACACCCAATTCTACAATTTTAAACGCATTGAATTGGAAACGGCCTCACGCCCAACCCAATCAGGAGCAGGGCCGCAGAATTCTTCGCTATTCTGCGACGAGGCTCTCTACTCATTGCACTGCGCTTTGTTTGATATAAGCATCAGGCCATGGGATTGAGCAGACGGAGCACGTCGGGCGTAAGCGCGCGCAGGATGGCGCAGGTGAGCGCAATGGCGGCGTCGACATCTGCGGCGGCAGAATAGCCGTAATGCGTGTGCGCATAGCGCACGGGAATGCCCAACACCAGCGTCGGCACCCCGCCCGGCGCAAGGTGGATGCTGCCGCCGTTGGTGCCGCCGCCTGTGCGGACCGCGCACTGGTGGGGAATGTTGTTCTCTTCCGCAACCCTGCGTGCAAATGCCACAAGGCCGGGATGCGCCACCATGCTGCCATCGCGGAAGCGTATCTGCACACCTTTTTTCAAGGCGCCCTGGGCCTCGTCCGGGGCAGTGAAGTTATCGTCCGCGGGCGTGCCCTCCAGGCAGATGGCCAGTGCGGGACGCAGGCGCTCCGCCGTGATTTTTGCACCGCGCAGGCCGACTTCCTCCTGCGTGGAAAACGCCGCTGTAACGTCGGCACAAAGCGTTTCGTCCTTCAATGCACGCAGAACTTCCACAACACCGGCACAGCCCAAGCGACAGTCAAAAGCTTTGCCGAGCATCAAACCGGTGGCGTCGTTGTAGCTGAACTGCACGTCGGGTACCGCAACAAGGCCGGGTTCCAATCCAAGCAGCTCTGTGGCGTCTTTGCGGCTGCACACTCCGGCGTCCAGCAGGATGCTCTCCATCGAAAGCGGCGCGCTGCGCTCAGCCGCCGTCATAAAATGCGGCGGCTTGGAGGTGGACACGGCGCGCACAGTCTCACCGCGCCTGTTGTGCAGCAAAAAGGTGTGGGCGGGGATGTTGTGCTCCACCCAGCCGCCCAGCGGCACGATGCGCAGCAGGCCTGTGGCCGTGATGCTCTGTACCATAAAGCCCACTTCATCCGTATGGGCGTCCAGCATTACCAACGGACGTCCGCCCACATTCTGCGGCAAAGAGACATACAGGTTCTGCATGCTGTCGCGGTGTGCGGCCAGTCCGCCCAGGCTGCTTTCAATCACATCGACCGCCTCTTTTTCATATCCCGAGGGGCCGAATGCATCGGATATCGCAGCGCATAATTCAAGGTCAGCCATTTTTTTCATACCTTCTTTTCATTTTTTATTGCCGTGGCAAAGAGCGTAAAATACGGAAAGTGCCGCGGTCTGGCAAACAGCAAAAGCTGTTTGCTGTGAAGCATTATTCCTCCAGCGCATCTGCCAGCGCCACCCACAGCGCGGCGCTGGCGTCGCTGGGCATGCGCCAGTCTCCGCGCGGCGACAATGTTACGGAACCCACCTTGGGACCGTCTGGCAGGCAGCTGCGTTTGAACTGCTGGGAGAAAAAACGCCTGTAAAAATTCCGCAGCCATTTCAGCAGCACGGCATTTGTGTATTCTCCGGCAAAAGCCTGCCGGGCAAGATAATAGACCTTTGCCGGAGAGAACCCCCAGCGTACGGCGTAATAGAGGAAAAAGTCGTGCAGTGTATAAGGCCCGACGATTTCTTCCGTTTGTTGGCTGATTTCTCCGTTTTCAGCGGGCAGCAGCTCCGGACTGACGGGTGTGTCCAGAATATCGCGAAGCACCTGCCGAAGCGCGCTGCTTTCAGTTTCGTCCGCCACGGAGGCGACGATATGCCGAATGAGCGTCTTGGGGACCGAGGCGTTTACGCCGTACATACTCATATGGTCGCCGTTATAGGTGGCCCAGCCCAGCGCCAGCTCTGAAAGATCGCCTGTGCCGATGACAAGCCCGCCCAGCCGGTTGGCAAGGTTCATGAGCACCAACGTGCGCACACGAGCCTGCGTATTCTCATACGTGACGTCGTGTCGGGCTTCGTCCTGGCCGATGTCGGCAAAGTTGCTGCGCACGGTTTGAGTGATGTCTACATGCTGCAGCGTCACGCCCAGCGCCTCGCAAAGGCGTTGGGCGTTGGTGCGCGTGCGCTCCGTAGTGCCGAAGCAAGGCATCGTTACGGCGACGATGTCGGAGAGCGGGCGCTCCAGCAGGGAAAAGGCCCGAACAGTGACGAGCAGTGCAAGGCAGCTGTCCAGCCCGCCGGAGATGCCGACAACAGCGGTTTTAGCGTGCGTATGTTCCAGACGTTTTTTCAGGCCTGACGCCTGCATAGCTAGGATGGCGTCACAGCGCCGGGCGCGCTGTTCGGCGTCCGCCGGCACAAAAGGAGCGGATGAGACGATGCGGGTAAGCGGAGAGACGTTTTGCGGCAGTACGAATGGCACGACTTCATAGCTTGCGTTGTCTTCAGCGGGGAAGCTGGTGTTTTTCAGCCGTTCCCCCGCAAGGCGTTCCACGTCGATATCGGTTAACGCCATACCGCCGCAGAAAGGCGCAGTTTCGGCCAGAAGCGCGCCGTTTTCAGCGACCATATTATGTCCGGCGAAAACCATATCGGTGGTCGATTCGCCTTCACCCGCATCGGCGTAAACGTAACCGCACAGCAGGCGGGCAGACTGGCCGGTCACAAGCGCACGGCGGTATTCAGCCTTGCCGATGGTCTCGTCACTGGCGGAAAGATTGCAGATAAGTGTGGCGCCTGCCATGGCGTGCCGCGTGCTGGGGGGCAAAGGCGCCCAAAGATCCTCGCAGATCTCGACGGCCAGCGTCAGCGCGGGCTGCGTTCCGCATTGGAACAACAGGTTCGTGCCGAAAGGGACCTGTGCGCCCGACAGGTCAATGACGCCGTTTTCTGCCGGGGCAGGTGTAAACTGCCGCTTTTCGTAAAATTCATTGTAATTGGGCAGGTGTGTTTTCGGCACGACGCCCAGCACACGTCCGTTTTGGCACACAGCCGCGCAGTTATACAGCTTACCGCCGTGCGTAAGCGGCAGCCCCAGAACAAAAAGAAGCGGCAGCCCGGCGGTATCCCGCAGGACGTCGGCCAATGCGTCTCGCGCGCCCTGCTGAAGCATCGGTTGAAAAAACAGGTCCCCGCAGGTATAGCCTGTGATGCAAAGCTCCGGCAAGCATGCGATTTCCGCACCGGCTGCGGCTGCGGCGCGCAGCACCTCGGTGACTTGCCGGGCGTTGTAGGCGCAGTCCGCCACGCGGATGCTGGGGGTAAGCGCTGCTGTCTTTACAAATCCATATTGCATAAACGATCCCTCACTTAGTTTTACGTCATATCAGAAACCGGAACAACCGGGAAAAAATGGAAACAAAGCTCATCAAAAGGCGTTTGCCGACAGAGACATTCAACACTGTTGCTCCGCTCTCCGGAAGATAAGCGTTGTCCGGACCGACTGCGGCCGATTGCGCGAACAAAGTGTCCAGCTTCGCATTCAGCTGTGCAAAAAACTCCGGGCTGTCGATGATAAGAACCGATTCCGTGTCGATATACAGGCTTCGGTCATCCAGATTAAAGGAACCTACCACGGAAATCCGCCCATCTGCGACACAGGATTTTCCGTGAATAGAATCTGTGCTTTGATATTCGTAGATTTCCACGCCGGTTGCCAAAAACTTGACGCGCTGGGAGCTATACGCGGAAAACGCCGGATAATTGGGTGAAGATGCCATGGAGTTTGTCAGATATTCCACATGCCCTTGTTTTGCAAGGCGGGTGAGCGCGGCCAGCGTTGACGGATTGGCTGTCGCGTAGGGCGTCTGGAGCCGGATGTTTTTGCAGTCGGAGAGAAGCTGCGCCAGCGTCGCGCCCAGAGTGGGTTCTTTTTTGAACGCGGAGACAGGATTGTGCAGCAGGGTGACGCGCTGTGTAGGAACGGCACATTGGGAGGCAGGCTCCGAGGGCAGATAGAACAAGGGGAGGGCGGCCTCCCATCTTGCGGCAGTTTCCTTCAAGCATTCCTGCGCCGCAAGGCCGTCTGCACGGCGGCTTGGTGAAAGTGTGCCGAATTTGTCGGTCTCCGGCGCATCCCAAAGCGTATCCATATAGATTTTGGCTTGTGCGGTCACGCTTTCGGAGGAATCCGGCGTCCCGGCAAGATCGTTCAAAACAAGAACATCCCGGTCATATGTGACAGCCCCCTCATAGCCGGGCGGGGCGAAATATTCGTCGCCGATATTGCGGCCGCCCAACAGAAGCATCCGATCATCTGCCAGGATAAATTTGTCATGCAGCAGTGCATTCCATTCCCATGGCCTGAGCAGATCTACGGGGTTATAAATACGGTATTCGATATTGGGATGCGCACGCAACGCAAGGGCGATATTACTCCGCGCGCCGGAAAGGCCGCCCACAGTGCCGTCCAGCAGAACGCGTACGCGCACGCCTCGGTCGGCCGCCCTCAACAGTTCTGCGAAAAAGCACTCCGTAGTCTCGCCGCTTTTGACGCAATGATAGCAGACGTCCAGTGTGCTCTGCGCGGTACGGATCACTTCCACGCGGCGTGCAAACGCATCTTGTGGCTCCTCCACCAGTACGGCCCGGTCCGGCCCGCGGCCGCTGCCGTAAAAGCTGTCGGTTTGGGGAAGGTTTCGCGCCTGGCGGGGAAGCAGATAGGCCAACACACCTCCGGTAAAGATATAAACCAGATAGGCAAGCAGCAAGCGAAAGGAATAGCGCGGAAGCTTTTTGAAAAATGACTGCATTGATTTTACGCCTCGATTTGAGTGGGATGACAAAGAAAAAAGCCGGGTATCCGCGGAAAGCGGGAATTTCTTTGACGGCGGGTAAAGCAGCGTGCCTGCCCATATTTGTTTTTATAAAATGAATTCCGGCTCCCGCCGTGCGTTGTGTTTTTGGTAAAAAGCGCTTTCTGCAGTGCGCAGCGTCACGGGATTCAGCCTGCGGGCGTGGACGGGACACACCTTGATGCAGCGCATACAGGAGATGCACGCGTCCTTGTCCGTACAACTGGGAACGTTAGCGGGAATGGCATGTGCAGGGCAAAGCGCGGCGCAGATTCCGCAGCCGGTACAGCTTCGCCCGGCCTTTGGCTTCATGGGAACACCGCCAAACTCTTTGTAAGGGCGAGTCCCTTTTACGGAAACAGGGAAGAGCGCCTCGGATGTGGACAGCTTTTTCCATAGCTGTGTGCCGAACGCTTCGATTTTTTTCGCATCCTGTGCGTCGGGCCGTCCGGCGGCGACGGAATGCATGATGGAATGCTCCGCGATCAGCGCGGCCGCTGCGAATGGGATAAACCCGTTTGCAGCGGCAATATCCGCAAGCTCCAGCAGCGCGTCGTCATATTCGCGGTTACCGTAGGCCGCAACCAGGACAGCAGGCGTCTGGCTGCCCTGCATGCGGCGCAGCGTTTGCACCGCCGGAGAGGGGATGCGTCCGCCATATACGGGGACGCCAAATAACACAAGGTCATCCGGGCCAAAGTCCATGCTTAGTCCGCGCTGTGTATGCGGCGTGATATCGACCTCGCGTGGTTTTGAGGGAAACGTTTTCGAGAGCATGGACACAAGGCGCTGGGTGGAGCCTGTTGGACTGAAGAAAATATTTGTGACGTTTCGAATCTCCATGGAAAAGCCTCCGTTCAGAACAATCCGTGATTTTTTCGGATGTAATATCTGTAATAAAGCAGGCCTGCAAGGTCGGCAAGGAACCAGCCTATGGGGACGGACCACCAGATGCCGGCAACACCGACAGCGGGTACAGCGGAAAGCGTATAAGCCAGCACTACGCGTGTGCTGAGGGAAATGACCGTGAGCACAAGAGACATTCCGGGCTTCTGGATGGCACGGTACAGTCCGTATAACAGGAACAATGCGCCGATGCCGCAGTAAAAAGCGCCCTCGATGCGCAGATACTCCACGCCGATGGAAAGGATCTCAGCTTCCTCGGGACGTATGAAAATCAAGAGAAGCGGCCTTGCAAAAAGGAACACCAGTGCGGAGATGAGAAGGCAGAAAACAGCTGCGGCTCCGACCGCGCTTTTAATCCCCGCGCGAATGCGATCTTCTTTTTTGGCACCGTAATTTTGAGCAATGAAGGTGGAGAATGCGTTGCCGAAATCCTGCACGGGCATATAGGCGAAGGAGTCGATCTTCACCGCGGCGGCAAATGCGGCCATGACGGAAGGCCCAAAGCTATTCACCAGGCCCTGTACCATCAAAATGCCGAAATTCATAACAGATTGCTGCATGCAGGTCAGCAGAGAAAAACGAGAGATCTCCGTCATGAGAGCCCGATCAAAACGCATGTCGCTGCGGGAAACGCGCAAGCCCGGCATACGCGCCAGAGTGTACAGCCCCAGCCCGATACCGGATATCCATTGTGCAAACACAGTCGCCGCTGCGGCTCCTGCCACGCCCCAATGAAGCACCAGCACACACACAAGGTCCAGCACGATGTTCAATACCGCCGAGATCCCCAGAAAAATCAAAGGCGCCGCAGAATTGCCCACCGCACGCAGCAGACAGGCGAAGAAATTGTAAAGGAATGTGGCGGCGATGCCGAAAAAAATGGCCCAAAGGTACTCCCGCATCATCCCATACACAGAGACGGGAACAGAGAGCAGGCGCATGATAGGGTCGATCCACAAAAAGACAGCGGCATTGATGACGAATGTCAGCGCGGCGATAAGCGTGAAAGAAGCGAAAATGCCGGCGCGCAGGCGGGAGAAATCCTTTTCTCCGTAACGGATGGAGAAAAACGCTCCGCTGCCCATGCAGAGCCCCAGAAGGATAGAGGTGAGAAAGGTCATCAGCGTATAAGACGAGCCAACGGCCGCCAGCGCGGCGGAGCCGAGAAAACGACCGACAATGAGCGTGTCGGCTACATTGTAAAGCTGCTGCAGCAGATTGCCGGCGATCATGGGCAGAGCAAACCGGAGCATTGTGCCGGTGATGCTGCCGGAAGTCAAATCCAGAACGCGTCCGGCAGGCTTGTTTGATATCGTTTCATTTGACATGGCGGTGCGGATGCAGAGCCTCCATTCTGTTGACTTTCAGAGTTTTTCGCGGCAGAGAAGCGCCGCGCATTCCACATGCTTTGAGTGTGTGAAAAAGATTCTCGCAAGGCGTGGTTGGGCCTTGGCGTAAATATAAATTACCATTTATACGACGGTGCAATTTGCTCAAGATGAAATACAAACACCCGCCTTAGAACGCCTGTACTATCCGGCTGTACATTTTGATGAGTTTCCATCAAGCGATACTCGCCAGCAAAATAATAAGCAGACTTCCTTTTTTCAAAGACAAGTAAATGCCTTTTGTTTATTTTATGTGACAGTACTTCAATATTCAAACGATACATGTTGTTGTCAATACTATCCTGATGTCCGTTACGACCAATTCCCGTATACATACAGTAGCGATAGCTATGGGCAGGATAAAAATAATCGGTGTATATTTCTCCCTCATTCATAAACAAGAGAACAGTATCTGTTTGGGCAGATACCGCGATACCTTTCCGAGTGTCGCCGCCTAAAATGTCACTGATTTGCTGTCTAGTATCAAATTTTTGTTTAAAAGTTAATTCCATGGTGTACACCTCCAACAAACGATAATTACTATATATTTGCCCTTGTCATCAGAATTATCGTCTCTACATGCTTTGTGCGCGGGAACATATCCACTGGCTGTACGGCCTGTACGGCATATCCGTGTTGAGAAAGATATTTAAGATCCCGCGCGGCGGTGGCAGGATTGCAGCTCACCATCACGATGCGCTGGGGAGCCATGGCCAATACGGCCTTCAGCGTCGGTTCGTCGCAGCCCTTACGGGGAGGGTCCAGAACGACGATACTGGGCAGCAGGCCGTCGGCGGCCAGTTTTTGTGCGGCGGTCCCGGCGTCGGCACAGAAAAACTCCGCGTGCTCTACCCCCATTGCGGCGGCATTGCGCCGGGCACTCTCCACCGCTTCGGGTACGATCTCTACACCGATAAGCCTGCCGCAGTGCTCTGCCATGGAAAGGCCGATGGTACCCGCGCCGCAATAAAGGTCCAGCAGCGTATCCTCGGGGCCTGGCGCGGCAAAATCGGCAGCAACACCGTATAGGCGGTTCGCTCCTTCGGTATTCACCTGATAGAAAGAAAGCGGACCGAGCGCGACGGGTACGCCGCGCATGGCATCGTAGAGCAAGCCGGGACCGTACAGCGTGATACATTCTTTTCCGGTGATAACATTCGTTTTGTGTGTGTTGACGTTCAATACCACGCTCTCTACCTCCGGGTGTGCCTTTACCAGCGCGGCGCAGATATCCTGTGCGTGAGGCAGGCTGCGCCCGTTGCAGACAAGACATACAAGCACGCTTCCGTTTGTGACGGCGTGCCGCAAATAAATATGGCGCGCGAGCCCCCGGTGTGCCTGTTCATCATAGACGGAGATATGATATTGCGTCAGAAGTGTGCACAGCGTCGCGGCGATTCGGTTCAGCGGTTCGGGCTGGAGCAGACAGTCCCCGCAAGGCAGCGGCCGATGGCTGCGGCTCGCATAAAAGCCGGCTTGGACACTGCCGTCCCCAGCGAGAAACAGAGGGTACTGCACCTTGTTCCGGTAGCGCTCGGTCTGTGGAGAGGGAAGGATGTCCCGCACGGATACGTCCAGCCCGCCGATGCGGCGCAGGGCGTCCGCCACGAAACCTTGCTTTGCCGCGAGCTCCGCTTCATAGGTAAGGTGCCGGAAACAGCAGCCGCCGCACCGGCCGAAAATAGGGCAGTCCGCAGGGATGCGCCCGGCGCCGGGCGTGAGGACGCTTTCGACGATGCCAAAGACGTAACTTTTGCAGATTTTTACCACCTTCACGGAAAGTACGTCGCCCACGGCGGTAAACGGGACAAAAACGGCCTGGCCCTCAAAACGCCCGACGCCGTTGCCGTCGCTGGACAGTGCGTCGATGGTAAGGGGGATGATCTGGTTTTTGACAAGCGGCATATGAGCGGTTCTCCTCACAAAAAAAGCGGCAGGCATGCCGCTTTGAAAATAACGGGGAAGCCGTGCTAGCGCGCGGCTTTTTCCTGGTTGATGCTGGTCAGGTATTTGCTGGGCGGAACGCCCTTGCTTTTTTTGAACACACGGGAAAAATAGAATTGGTCAAAAAAGCCGACGGACACGGCGATCTCTGCAATGGAAAGCTGGGAATTTTTTAAAAGGAAACATGCCTCGCTGATGCGGTAGCTGGTAAGGTAATCAATAGGGGACTGTCCCACATTGCTCATGAATACCCGGTACAAATGGCTGCGGCTGACGCCCACGGCCTTGGCGATATCGTCGATGCTGATGTCGTGGGAATAGTTGAACTGGATATACTTGATTGCGTTGATGACATACTGGGAACTGGAATTGGAGGCATGCGGTTCAAGGTCCATTGCCTCCTGCATCAGCTCAGCAATGAAAAGATACAGATATCCGACCATCAGCGTTTCATTGCGCGGCTCGGGCCCCCGGGACAGAAAAATATTGAACAGCGCCTTTTTTACGCGCTCGGCATTTTTGCAGTGGTGCGTGGGCATGTCCTCCCGAAAAGGCAGCTGAAGCACCAGCTTGTTGGCACAGGCCCCGTTGAAGCCCACCCAGTAATATTCCCACGGTTCCTCCTTGTCTGCGGAATAAGTGATGAGCTGGCTGGGCTTCGCAAGAAAGATATCCCCCGCCCGAAGCTCATAAACCGTGTTGTTTACCGTATAGGTGCCTTTTCCGTCGACAACATAATGGATCAGATAGTGATCCCGTACGCCGGGCCCCCAGGTATAGCCGCGCTCACAGCTCTGCAGGCCGCAGTTGAAGACGGAAAGTTCCACATTGTCGGTATAATTTTGCTTGAACGACTGCTTGTATGTGCTGGGCATCCGATTCACCTCCGGCGAAACCGTGTGGGACAAAAACGATTCCGCCTCTTATTCCTCATATGATATTTAATTATAGCAAATCAATCAACAAAAGTCCATTTTTTCGTGATATAAAATAGTGTTTACATCAAGCGCAGGTCTGTTATAATGGATTTGAGCCCGGCGGAGAAGACGGCATCGGAACCGCCTTTCGGCGGCGTCTATAAGATAAACAAAAGACAAGGGGAGGCCGGTAATATGTCAACGGCAAAGGAGTTAAAGAAAGAGATCGAGCGCGGTGTGTGGGACGCGTCCCTGGGAAAGCTGTATGGCCGGCGGGCAGGCGTGCTGGAGCGCCAGCGTGCGCGGTACGCGGATGCGCTGGATTGTTTTGCGGCGCTATACGGCGGGGAACGGGAAGCCGCCATCTATTCCGCGCCCGGCCGCACCGAGATCGGAGGCAACCACACCGACCACAACCACGGCGTGGTAATGGCCGGCGCGGTGGACCTGGATGTGATCGCCGTGGTTTCCAAAAACACGGACGATGTGGTACGTGTGAAATCGAAAGGCTTTGACGGCAGGGACGAGGTGAATCTGAAGCAGCTGTCTCCCGTGCCGGCAGAGCAGGGCCGCTCCGCCGCTCTCATCCGCGGCGTGGCTGCGGGCATCGCAAAGCAGGGCGGTGTACTGGGCGGTTTCGACGCCTATACTACGTCCGATGTGCTGCGCGGCTCAGGGCTGTCCAGTTCGGCTGCGTTCGAGGTTGTCATTGGTACTGTGTTCAATGGGGAATACAACCAAGGCCGTTTCTCCGCGGTAGACATCGCAAAGATCAGCCAATATGCGGAAAATGAATATTTCGGCAAACCCAGCGGCCTGATGGATCAGACAGCCTGCAGCGTGGGCAGCGTGATCACCATTGATTTTCGTGATCCTGCCAGCCCCGTAGTGGAAAAAGTGGATTTTGATCTGGCAAAACACGATTATTGTCTGTGCATTACAGATACAAAAGGGAGCCATGCGTCGCTCACCGATGAATATGCGGCCGTCCGCCAGGAGATGGAAGCGGTGGCGGCCTATTTCGATAAGCCGGTGCTGCGCGAAGTGGATGAGGCTGTTTTTTATGCGGATATTGCTGGTGTGCGTGAAAAACTGGGGGACCGTGCCGTACTGCGCGCCATCCACTTTTTTGCGGACAGTCGGCGTGCCGGCGCGTTATGCAGTGCCATCCGTGAGGACCGCTTTGAAGACTTTTTGGAATTGATCGTGGCAGGCGGCCATTCGTCGTTTGAATACAACCAGAATGCATACAGTGCAAAAAATCCGCGGGAGCAAGGCGTTTCGCTTGGTTTGGCACTTTCTCAGCATATACTCGAGGGGTATGGTGCGTGGCGTTTGCAGGGCGGCGGCTTTGCGGGCACCATTCAGGCGTTCGTCCCGGCGCATCTGCTGGAGGCGTACCGCGCGGCGATGGACAGCGTGTTCGGCGAGGGTTCCTGTTACGTGCTGAATGTGCGCAACTACGGGGCGCTGTGTGTGACAGCAGAGGCACTGTAAGCCGTGCGGGAAAAATGGTCGGCCGCGCCGCGGCGAATCGCGGCGTTCGACGCCTTGCGCGGTTTTGCACTGGTAAATATGGCCGTATACCATGGCGTTTACGACTGGGTCTATGTATTCGGCCGACCTGCGGCATGGTTTACGCAAACGGGCAACGCGCATATCTGGCAGCAATTCATCTGCTGGACGTTCATTCTGCTGGCGGGGGCTGTGTTTCCCTATGGGAAGCATGCGGTACGCCGTGGCGCGGTCACATTTGGCTGCGGGCTTCTGCTCACAGCCGTTACCATGCTGGTGATGCCGTCGGAACAAATACTGTTCGGCGTTCTGCATTTGATTGGAGCGGCCGTGCTGCTCAGCGCGCTGCTGCGCCGCTTTCTGGACCGCGCGCCAGCGTTGCCCGGCGCCATAGCTTCCTTTGTATTGTTTTTGTTCCTGCGAAGCGTCCCGATGGGATATCTGGGCATTGGCGAGCTGCAGCTGTTTGAGCTGCCGCACCGGCTGTACAGCGTGCCGTTTTTGTTCCCGCTTGGCCTGCCCGGCCCGGGCTTCTATTCGGCGGATTATTTTCCGCTGATCCCGTGGATATTTCTGTTCTGGACGGGGCTTTTCCTGTGGCGTTTTCTGCGCCCGTATGCCGAAGAGACGGTGCGCGGCTGGCCTGCCTGCCGTCCATTGGTTTGGCTGGGACGGCACAGCTTGTGGGTGTATTTGCTGCATCAGCCTGTTTTGTTGGGCTTTATATTTTTGTTGTCGATATTGACAGGCAGTTGATAAGAAGAAAGGATGTAGAAAATGGTTTTGGTCTGGTATCCGAAATGTTCCACCTGCCAGCGTGCCAAGGCATGGCTGGACGAGCACGGCGTGGCCTATACGCTGCGCGACATCAAGGAAGAAAACCCGAACGCGGAGGAGATGCGGGCTTGGCATAAAAAGAGCGGCCTGCCCCTCCGGCGTTTTTTCAACACAAGCGGTCTGCTGTACAAAGGCATGGCGCTGAAGGACAAGCTGCCTGGAATGACGGACAATGAGCAGTACAGTTTGTTGGGTGAATACGGAATGCTTGTGAAGCGGCCTTTGATTGTGGCGGACGATTTTGTGCTGGTGGGTTTCCGCGAGGCGGAATGGTCTGCAGCGCTTGGCTGATAGGGGATATACCTGCGGGTGTGCAGTTCGGCTTCGAACGCAAACAAGCCCTTGTGAAAATGTTCCGTACAATGGTCAAAGGCCAAAGCGCGTCTCTGGAAAGCATGGGCTGTGCTTTTGCGCAAAAAGGAAACCCCATAAAACAGCCTTCTGGCTGTTTTATGGGGTTTCCTTACTGGAGCTGGTGATCCGATTCGAACGGACGACCTGCTCATTACGAGTGAGCTGCTCTACCGACTGAGCCACACCAGCATATGGCGCTTAAATCAAGTGCCTTTATCTATTATAAGGAATTTTTTGCGTTCGTCAAGCTTTTTCTGAAAAGTTGTGGACGAAAATTTTATTTTGAGGTACAATAAGCAAACAGAGAAGTTTCGGGAGGGGAAAGAATGGTTACAGAATGCGTTGCGATACTGGCAATCTCACTTTGCCTCGTTGTGGTATTCATCCGTGCGGGGCACGGGGATTACGCAGCGAGTGTCACGCCCATCCTGGTCGTTCCCTTCGTGCATCTGCTCGCGCTGCCGGTAAGCTGGTGGACAGATTCGCTTTTTCCTGCGCTTGCGCCTCAATCGGTGGTGGCGTTTGCGGATATCGCCGCCGTAGTGGTTTCCTGCCTTATGATCATGTCCTTTTCGGGGAAAATCAGAAACAGGAAGAATAAAAAGCTGTATGTAGTGATGCTGGGTGGATACAATATTATACTGACCTGCACATTTGTCCACCGGACGCTGGCAGTGCTTTGGAAATAATTCTTTAGAGAATGTGCCGGGGCCTATCGTGAGCCCCGGCCTCTTTTGCGTCTCGGGGGAAAGTTGGAGCCGTGTGCGCTTGATATAAAACAAGGGAGGCAAAGGGATGCGCTGCAAAAAATATATCGCTGCGATTTTGCTGTGTTCCGTGCTGCTGGTAGGCTGCTCTGGTTTTTCCGGGTGCGGAACGGACGCATGGGGAGCGGAATCCCCGGCATCCGGCGGAAGCAGCGCGGAGGGGCAGGCCGTACAGGTTATGCCCGAAACGCTTGCGCGTCAATTGGCTGCGGTACAAAGTGCGCACCCGCTGACGGAAGAATTTTTTTCATGGTGCGCGCAGGAGGCGCCGTCCGGTCTGCTGGAGGGAATAGATGATCGTCTCGAAGCAGAGGCCCTGTATTCAGACGCATGGTTCTATGACCTGTGCGGGGTTTCTCTTCATGTGCTGTACGGCCGCTACTCGGGGCAGGACAAAGGCTCGAACTGGCATGAGCTGGAGGGAGGCAGCGGCGCGGCGGAGATTATTTTTACAGGCGACGTGAACCTTGACGATGATTGGGAGATCATGCGGCATTTGAAAGACAGCGGCGGCGGCGTGGAAGATGCATTTTCATCGGCATTGTTAGAGCGGCTGCGCGGCGCGGATGTCCTTGTGGTGAACAACGAGTTCCCGTACTCCCGACGCGGCGTGGCGCTGCCGGGAAAACTATACACGTTCCGGGCAGACCCCGCAAGCACCTCTTTTTTGCGACAGATGGGAGCAGACCTTGCCGGCCTTGCCAATAACCATGTATTCGACTACGGGCCGGACGCATTCGAGGACACGCTGGCGGCACTGGAACAAGAAGGGATTCCCTATATGGGCGCAGGGCGAGACCTAGAGCAGGCAATGCTCCCCCAATATTTTATTGTAAACGGCATGAAGCTTGCTTTTGTCGCAGCCACCCGTGCGGAAAAATTCATTTTCACGCAGGAGGCGGGGGCAACACAGCCGGGAGTGCTGCGCACCTACGAACCCGATCTTTTCTTGCAAGCGGTCACAGAAGCGAGGAAGAACAGCGATTTTGTGGCGGCCTATGTGCATTGGGGCACGGAGAATACCGCTGTGCTGGAAACCGCTCAGCGGGAGCAGGCCCGCCAATATATTGAAGCGGGCGCGGACATTGTTGTGGGCGCACATCCGCACTGCCTGCAGGGCTTTGCATTTGAGCACGGAAAGCATGTTGCATATAGTCTGGGGAATTTCTGGTTCAATATGGATACGGTGGAAACGGGCTTCCTTTCCGTCAGAATCACAGCGCCGGGTGAGTATTCCGTTCAGTTTGAGCCGTGTATCCAGCATGGAGGACGTACCGCACTCATGGAAGAAGCAGAGGGCGCGGCGCTATTACAGTATCTGCGGGCGCTTTCGCCTGGAGTGCGCATTTGCGCGGACGGAACACTGGAGCTGGAGCAGCCGGAGCTGTAAAGAAAGGTTGCAAAAAAAGCACCTGCGGACGATGTGTCCGCAGGTGCTTTTCTGCCGGATGACGGTATGCCGTTCAACGCTGCGGGACGGGTTCTGCGGCAGTTAAACGCTTACGCCATGCGCCGAAGCGATAGGCGACAGCCGTGAGCAGTGCGCCCAGCGACCAGGAGACCAGCAGAGAGATGAAGGTGGATTCCGGGCGCCCGGTGGGATACTCGGCGCTGCGCGTAAAGAATGCGATGCCGTAGGCAATGGGAACGCGGAGCACAACAGTGGTGATGATGGAGATCCACATTGGTGTCATTGTGTCGCCTGCGCCCCGCATCACGCCAGAGAGACACTGAGTAATGGACATGGCGATATACCCGAAGGCGAGAATCTGCATCATGCGCATGCTCAAATCTACCAGTACGGCTGTTTCAGTAAAAACGCCCATCAGTTGGCGGCCGAATAAAAGAATCAATGCAGTCAGGAAAGCGGAGATACCGACGGCGATCCAGGTGCCCTGCTTTGCTCCCTGATGTACACGGTCCAGCCTGCGCGCGCCAACGTTTTGCCCGGTATACGTCGTCATTGCCTGTCCAAAGGTGAAGTTCGGCATCATCGCGAAGCCATCCACACGCATGACGATCACGTTGCAGGCGATGACCATTTCACCAAAGCTGTTGGTGAGGGACTGGACCACAAGCATGGCCACGGAGAAGATGGCCTGCGTGATGCCGGAAGGCACACCGATGCGGATGATATTGGCAATGGGTGCGGAGTGGGGTTTCATGTAATGCAGCGTCAGGTCGAACACATCCCGCATGCGCAGCAGTTTCCATAGGCAGAGGAAAGCGGAAATCGTTTGCGCCAGCACAGTAGCCAGCGCCACACCGGCCACGCCCATGCCCAGACCGGCTACAAACCACAAATCAAGCCCTACGTTCAACGCGGCGGCAATAAGCAGAAATCCCAGTGCGGATAGGCTGTCGCCCATACCGCGCAGCACGCCGGACAGGATATTATAGTAAGCAAAACCGGCAATGCCCAGAAAATAGATCAGCAGGTAATCCGCACACCAGTCGATGATGGAAGCGGGCGTGCTGAGCAGCTCGAGCATCGGACGTGTGATAAGCGCGCCGATGATCATTGTAATGACGGATACGATGGCGGACAGCGTGATGCAGTTGCCGATGACGATGGAAAGCTGTTCACGATCCTTTGCGCCGTAACGCTGTGCTACCAGGATGCCTACGCCCGTGGCGACGCCCACAAAAAGCGCAAGCAGAAGGTTGAGGATGGGGGAGGCGCTGCCGACGGCCGCCAGCGCATTGTCGCCGACATAGCGGCCAACGATGATGGAGTCCGCGGTGTTGTAAAGCTGCTGGGCCAGATTTCCGATCAGCATGGGGATAGCAAACTCAAGAATGCGCTTCCAGGGAGCGCCCAGAGTCATATCGTGCGCGGAGAAAAGCTGCTGCAGCCTTGCAGTGAATGAATGTTTTCCCATGAATGGTTCCTTTTCCTTCCTTTTTGGTGTAATACAACAATTGTAAAGGGATGAAATTTATTTGTCCATAGGAAAATGTGCGCAGGAGACGGCTGAAACATGGCGTTTCGTGCGTATTTTGTTCGTAAAAGCTTTGCCGGGATAAGAAAAGGCCAAAGCCGGGCAAAAGCCCGGCCTTGGCTTGTGAGGGAGGGTCTGCGTCAGGAAACGATGCGTTCCGCCGTATACACAGTGGAAGTATCCGCACGAATGCCGCCCGGATCGTACACATCGGCGATGATCTTCGCACGGTATACACCGGAGGAAAGGCGCATTTCATGCGCCAGCGCGGCACTGCCTGCGCCTCCGGCACTGAAGACGAAAATATCGTCCCAGGCGCCCGACCAGGTCTGTACGTTTTTTTGCAGCACAACGGTCAAACGTGCACTTTGCACGGCATTATACAGCTTGACGTGGGCGGTGATGGTATACTGTGCGGCGGTGCTGTCGATCGCGCCGCCGACAGATTGGATACAGCCTGTTTTGCAGGTGATTTGTTGCAAGGGGCATCCTCCTTCAGCATAGCGTTCTTAAACCATTGTAATGCTCTATATACGCGACATCCACACGATTTATGACAGAAAACCATCCAAACAAAAATTTTTTACATATGTGAAGACCGCAGGAGAATGAAAATAGCGGGCCGTATGAACCGACCCGCCACAGACTAAAGTTTGAAAAAGGGGCGGCGGCTGCGCCCGCAGGCGCGCGTCGAAAAGCAACCGCGCTGGAAGCGCGGCTCTTAGCGCGCAGACGCCCCTTTTCCATTTAAAACAATCCGCGCCGTGCGCGGCGGACAGGGCCAAAACCCTGCTCGCAGGCAGCTTGGCGGAAAAACGCAGCTTTTTGCCAAGCTATAGCGGGTGGTATAAAACCGGCCCGCCATTATATCATTTTAAAAAGCCCGCCACGATTTTTGCTTCGGCCTCTTCCTCTGTAAGGCCGAGCGTTCGCAACTTGAGCAGCTGTTCGCCCGCGATCTTACCGATGGCCGCTTCGTGGATGAGCGCGGCATCGCCGCTGTTTGCGGTAAGTTCGGGTGCAGCCGTTACAGTACCGTTGTCTGCAATGATGGCGTCACATTCCGAATGGCCTGTGCAGCGCGTGTTGCCAACGATACGCGAGCGGTAAGCCTGATGAGAATTTCCCTTGGCAACAGAACGGGAAATGAGGTCCACGCCAGAGTCCTCTCCGTCGAGAAAAACTTCAAAATCAGTTCGCGCCTGCTGGCTGCCCTCAGTGAGGAGCCGCTCACGGATATACAGCTTTGCACCTGCGGCCAGGGTGGCGCGGGTGGTGCGCGTGGTGTCGTCCACGCCGCCGAGCTGCGAGGTGTCCATTTCCAGTATGGCGCCCTCTGCGAGCGTGGCTTCCGTTACGGGGTCAATGCTGCGTTTGCCGCTGCCGTCGCCCGTACCGATATGCTTTTCCAGATACACGACGTGAGCGTCCCGTCCCAGAAAAAAACGGTGGATTCCGTTGTGGCGGGCGGGCTCTCCGTCGTCGGTGTGCACACCGCAGCCAGCGACAATGGTCACATCGGCACCGTCACCCACAAAAAAGTCGTTGTAGACCAGATCATCAACATCTCCGTGGGTCACACAGGCGGGAATGGAAACGCTTTCGCCTTTTGTGCCGGGCAGAATGCGGATATCCAAGCCGGGGACGTCGGCTTTGGTTTCTATTTTAATATGCGCGGTGGACTGCCGCCCTGCGCATTGGCCGTTTTCACGAATGTTGAACGCGCCGTTGAAAGAGCCTGTCCAGTCCGAAACGATGCCGAGCAATTTTTCAGTGATGCTGTTCATTGTTTTCCGCCCTCCTTGTTGGGACATTGCGTGCAGCCGGCCGCGCCGTCCAATAACCCGGGCAGCACCAAGGCACGCGGCCCGGCCTGCTGTACTACGCCGTCGGCAATGACTACAATCTCATCCGCGATGGCGAGAATGCGTTCCTGATGTGAAATAATGACAAGCGAACCGTCCAGATGGCTGCGTAAATCACGAAAAACGTCGATAAGCCCGGTGAAGCTCCAAAGGTCAATACCTGCTTCCGGCTCGTCGAACAGCATGAAGCGCGTACCCCGGGCAAGCACGGTGGCGATTTCGATGCGTTTGATCTCGCCGCCGGACAGGCTGGCGTTGATCTCACGGTCCATATATTCGCGGGCACACAGCCCGACTTTTCCCAGAAGCTCGCACAATGTTGCTTCGGAAAGAGCGCCGCCTGCGGCCAGTTCCACGAGGTCGCGCACGGTGAGTCCTTTGAATCGGACGGGCGTCTGGAATGCATAACTCACACCGCAGCGCGCGCGTTGGGTAACGTCAAGCGGAGTAATATCTTTTCCGTCCAGGAATATCTGCCCGGATGTGGGCGTCTCCAGCCCGGCGATCAGCTTTGCCAGCGTCGTTTTCCCGCCGCCGTTTGGGCCTGTGAGTACGACAAGTTTTCCGTCTGGAATGGCGAGGTCCATACCTTTGATGATTTGTCCGCCTTCCGGTGGCTGCCATGTGAGTTTTGATAATTTCAGCATACTATGAATATTCCCTCCTGAAGCCGGTTGAGCATATAATCGCGGCAGAATACTTCGTCGATGATGATGTGGAAAATACTTTTTATACTATTATACTCCACTTCGACAAAATGACAAGACTTAAATGAAAGATGGTACAGACGCAAAAATGAAGAAACTGACTGAAGCGAAGCAGATGCGGTCAAGATAGAGCCGCCGATGCATGGCAGCCGCCGGAAGGCGGACAAATCATCAACAGAGCTGTGTTTGTTATAGTAACCTCAAACACGTCGCTTACGCGGCCATGCGTGTGCACCTCATACGCTTCTGCGCTCGCGCACAGAGTTTTGAGAATATTGAGCCATGAAAAAACGCAGCAGGTACGGTTTCGTTGTGGCCGCTTCGCAGCGTTCATGCTATAATAAGGCCAATGCCGTCGCGCCGTGTTCGCTGTTTCCCGGACAGAGCGCGTCAGGCCGCTGTACATGATTTTTATAAAAAGCAGAAAAGGAGCATCCATGAAAGATATCGTCATCTCCGGCGCCCGAGAGGGCAATTTGAAAAATATCTCTCTGCGGATACCGCGGGAGAAGCTTGTGGTACTCACGGGCGTGTCCGGTTCAGGGAAATCCACATTGCTGATCGATGTACTGTTCAATGAATGCCAGCGGCAGTATCTGGAGGCGATGGACTTGCAGGGAATCCGAAAGCCTCAGGTGGAAAGCATCCGAGGCGTTTCTCCGGCCGTGTGCATCACGCAGCGCGGGGCGAATCGAAACCCACGTTCCACTGTGGGCACTGTCACAAACATTTATACCGAACTGCGCATGCTGTACGAAAAGCTGGCGGTACGCAATTGTCCGCATTGCGGAGCTGCCGTTTGCGCGGCGGACTGCTTTGAAACCACGGAAAAGCGCGGCGGAGATTTTTTTGTCTATATGGACTGCTGCGTCTGCGGCAAACGCATGGATAAGCTGACGCGCACGCAGTTTTCCTATAACACCAAAGAAGGGGCATGTCCTGAATGTCAGGGGCTTGGCCAGACACTCAAGGTGGACCGAACAGGGGCAGTGGATGAGCGGCGCTCTCTGGAGGGTGGCGCTGTGCGTTTTTGGGCACAGAAATACGCTGAATACCAGACGGGTGCGTTTTATGCGGCTCTGCGGTATTACGGGCTCCCTGTACAGCCGGGAACGGCAGTCGAAGCATACAGCGATCTGCAAAAGGCAGTGCTGTATGAGGGAACTTCCTGCTCTGCGCTGCAAGAAGCGTTTCCGAATATAGCCGCGCCGAAAACTGTCGCGCAGGGCAGGTTTGAGGGCGTGGAACCGATGCTTTGGAGGCGCTTGCAGGAAAAGGGAGGCGACGTTAAGGGGATGGAGGGGTATTTCCTTCATACGACGTGTCGCGCGTGCGGCGGCGAGCGATTGAATCCTCTGAGCCGCGGCGCCGCTGTGCGGGACGTGCGTCTGCCGCAGCTTTCTGCGCTTTCGCTGGATGAGCTTCGCAGGTGGCTTGAAAAGTTGGAGCAGGAGCTGCCTTCCGAGCATCAAAAACTGGTGGAGCCGTATTTGCTGGATCTGCAGACAAAGCTTCGGCGCTTGTCAGACGTTGGTTTGGGATATCTTTCGCTGGAGCGGCAGGCGGGGACACTCTCAGGCGGTGAAACGCAGCGCCTGCGGCTGGCCGCGGCGTTGGACTCGGACATCACGGGGATAATTTATATGCTGGACGAGCCGACGGTGAGCCTGCATCCGCAGGATACACAGGGTATGATCGATGTTTTGAAACAGCTGCGTGACAACGGAAATACTGTACTGGTGATCGAGCATGACCCGGATGTAATGCGCGCTGCGGACCATATCATCGACATTGGGCCGGGCGCGGGCCGGCATGGCGGACAGGTTGTCGGCAGCGGCACGCTGGAGGAGCTGGCAGCGCAGCCCGATTCTGTCACGGGTGCCTGGTTGGCGAGGCATCGGCCACAAAAGCGGACGCCTCGGGCGGGGGACGGCAGAAGGGTGAAGATAAGGAACGCCTGCCTGCACAATCTGCAAAATGTGGATGCGGAATTTCCGGTTCGCTGTCTTTCTGCGGTGACGGGGGTGTCCGGTTCCGGAAAATCCTCGCTGGTATTCGGCGTGCTGGCGGACGAGAGGGGACAGCGTACACATGCTGCGGGGCTGGAACATTTCAGCCGTGTGGTGGTTATTGAACAGGAGGCGCTTGTCCGCATGCGCCGCTCCAATGTAGCGACCTATACAGGGCTGTATTCGGATATCCGCAGCCTGCTCGCGGCAACGCCGCAGGCCAAAAAGCTGGGATTGGGAGCAGGGGCTTTTTCCTTTAATACAAAAGGGGGCCGATGTGAGGCGTGCGAAGGACTGGGTGTTGTTCCAAACAATTTGCTGTTTTTCGCGGATACGGAAATCACATGCCCGGCGTGCGGCGGCAGGCGCTTCGGCGAAAAGGTTCTGTCTGTCCGGTGGAACGGGAAAAATATTTGCGATATACTGTCGCTTTCCGTGGAAGAGGCACTGGAGATGTTTGCTGCAGAGCGCAGGTTGGCAGTGCGGCTGCACACGTTGTGCGGTGCGGGGTTGGGCTATTTGGAGTTGGGGCAAACGCTCACGACATTGTCCGGCGGAGAAGGCCAGCGTCTGAAGCTGGCAAAGGAACTGATGGAGCAGGCACAGAACAATGTGTTGTATTTGATGGATGAGCCGACCGTGGGCCTGCATCCTCTTGACGTTGAGCGCTTTCTCGCGCTGCTAAACAGTATGGTGGAAGGCGGCGCTACGGTAATTGTAGTGGAGCACAATCAACAGGTGATCGCTGCGTCGGACTGGGTCGTTGAGCTAGGGCCCGGCGGCGGGGTGGACGGAGGACGGGCCGTGTTTTCGGGGACGCCGCAGGAGCTGGCTGCCTGTACGGAATCTGCAACAGGACGTTTTTTGGAAGGCTGGTAACCTTGAATAAGCAAAAACGAACGCTCCGGCGCGCGTTGCCGGGCGTTCGTTTTGCGTCTCCTCAAATGTGGATATGGGTGTTTTGAAAATAGCGGCCTTTGTTCAAAGTGTGGTAAGCAGATATTGATAAGCCTTTTCCAAAAAAGTGAAATCAACGGCGTCAATATAATATTGCTCCAGAGCGTCATGGCATTCTTTGGCTTCCTTCTGAATAGAAGAAGCCTGTGTGAACAGCTCATCCACGGCGCGCTTATTGAAGTGCAGGCGCTTGCGGCGCAGCTTCAACCCTTCCTTGTTGCAGAAGCGTGTGCAGTGGATGGTGCGTTGGCCGGGAAATTGCACCGGATGATACGAGTTGCTGGTGACAAAACAAAGACGCAGTGCGGGAATGAACAGATGTTCGATTTTTTCGTATGGGCTCATGGAACAATAACAGGTTACGATGCTGTGTCCTTTCTGCAACGCCTCCTCCCGCAATGCGTAGAGCAATGTGCGGCTGGCGGCGCCGTATTCGTCTTCCAGTACTACGATCGTGTCTGCAAGCTTCGCAATCGTATTGCTGTAAAAGATTATCCCTTGTAAAGTTAATGCGCTTAACAGCCTAATCTCTTCGTGCGGAGCCTCTCCAGAGGAAGAAATGTAACGGTGGGAAAGTGTGCCTGCAAACGCGCGCGCCTTTGCGGTGTCCGTACAGGACAAAGCGACGCGCATGCTGTCCTGCAGCAGACTGCCGGCAGCCGTGATATAACGTGTGGCGCGCTCGGACAATGCCTTGTTTTGCCGGAAGAGGCTGATGATCTCGCTTCGATGCGCTTGAAGTTTGTGACGGTCTACCGCACGGTACAGAGATACGATATCCTCGAACGCGACAGGATATACAGGCTCCAGCACATGCGGCGCGGTTCATAAACACACTTTTTAAATGAGCGGAGGGTAAGCGGCCGAGAGGATGAGCGGCTTCGTAAATTTTGAACGCGTTAACACTGGAAAGCGAAACGACTTTACATGAAATCAGGGCTCTAAATGGATGCAATGCTTTTTACCAGGTTGAAAACCGCATTGGTCAATGTGGCGTTTGTTGCTTCAACGCCGGCGTTGCTTCTGCCGGCTGCAGACAGGTATACTTTGATTTTGGGTTCAGTACCGGATGGCCTGATGATCAATTTGTTTTGGCCTTTCAGGTGATACTCCAACGCATCGGTACAAGATAAACCGGTATTTTCCGCGCGGCAGCCGTCTTTTCCGTCGGGGGACTGCGGTGTTGATGTCCGCGGCCATACCGGCTGGAGGTGAAACGGTTATGGCCACGCGGGCGGGTTGTGAGATAGGAGAAACGCCAAACAGCGCAGGGTGTGACAAGCACACTCTGCGCTGTTTTCTGATGCTGTTTTCATCAAACCAGATGTTCTTCAAACCGCTGTATGCTTTCGTTTTTGCCGACTACGACGATGATATCATCCACCGCAAAAACGTGGGCGGGGTCTATTTCGGTCATCGTCTGTTCGCCGCGCTCAATGGCAATGATGTTTAAGCCGAATTTGCGGCGCAGGTCGGCCTCCTGTACGCTGCGGCCAACAAGCTTTTGTGTGATGCGTATTTCCGATATCTCAATATTGCTGTTGAGAGATATATAATCCAGCACGCTGCTGGAAAGCAGGCGCTTGGCAAGGCGCAGCGCCATGTCGCGCTCGGGGTAGATGACCTCCGCGCCGATTTTTTCCAGTACTGCGCCCTGATCCTCGCTGATCGCTTTGGCGATGACATTGGGCACGCCCAGACTTACGACATTGAGCGTGGTGAGGATGCTGGTGTCGATTTTTTCACCGATACATACGACGACGGTGTCGCAGTTTTGAATGCCGGCTTCCTCCAGCGTCTCGCGGCCCAGATCGTGCGCGACAAATGCGTGCTCGGTGTATTGGCGCAGCTCGCGCACCTTTGCCTCGCTGCTGTCGATGATCATTACGTCTTTGCCAGCGGCAGCCAGGCTTTTGGCCAGCGCCGTGCCGAAGCGTCCCAGCCCGATGATGCCGTAGGACGCAGAATCCTTATTTTTTGCCATGCTTTTCTCCTTATCCAATGGTGATGGTTTCTTCTGAATACCAGACGTGCTGCTCCGTTCGGAAGGCCCAAAGCGAGGCCACAGTCAACGGGCCGATACGTCCGGTGTACATGATCAATATGACGATCAGTTTACTGGCGGGCTGGAGCTGCGGCGTAATGCCTGTGGACAGGCCCACCGTACCGAAAGCGGATGTCGCTTCAAATAGGAGCTGCAGAAATGTGAGGTCTGGCTCCAGAAGACACAGGATGAACGTGCCGCCGCATACGACGAACGCAGACAGCAGCGTGACGATGAAAGCTTTTTGGACGACTTCTCCGGCCACAGTGCGCCGGAACGCCGTGGGCATCCGCCCGGTAGCCGCGCTGCGCGTCGCCTGCAGAAGAGCGAACAGCGTGGTGGTTTTTATGCCGCCTCCGGTGGAGCCGGGCGACGCGCCTACGAACATAAGAAGGATTAAAACAAACAGGCCGGCGTCAGTGAACGAACCAATCGGATAGGTGGAAAAACCGGCCGTTCTGGCCGAAACGCTCTGAAAGAATGCGCCCAGCCATGTGACGTTTTCCGTCACTTTCAAAAGCAGCGTGCCCAGCAGGATCAATGCTGCGCTCATCACGATGACGACTTTGGAGTGCAGAGCCAGCGCGCGGAACGAACGCTTTTTTAAGATGTCGAGGATAACCAGAAAACCCAATCCGCCGAAAATGATCAGCCCGGCGGTGGTTAAGTTGAGCAGTAAATTGTTCTGATAAGGAATCAGATTTTGCAGCCCGCCGAGAATGTCAAAGCCGGAGTTGTTGAACGCGGCAATGGAATGGAATATGCTGATGCCTATGGCTTCCAGCGGAGGATGATCCTGTACGAAAACCAGAAAGCTCAACAGCGCGCCCGCACCCTCGAAGCACAGGGTCATGAGCAGAATGGATTTGACAAGCCGTACGATGCCTTTGCCGTTTTCCATATTCATGGCTTCGCGCACCAGCAAGCGGCTTTTGAAACCTACGCGTTTGCCTGCCACCAGAATGAAGCCGACGCCTACAGAAGTAACGCCCAGGCCGCCGACCTGGATGAGCAGAGCAACGATTGTACGCCCGAACACGGTGAAATGATCCGCTGTGTCGATGGCGATGAGCCCTGTAACACAGACCGCGCTGGTGGAAGTGAACAGTGCATCAATGGGCGTGACCTGTGCGCCGTCGCGAACAGATACAGGAAGCATCAGCAATGCGGCTCCGGCGAGGATCACCAGCGCAAAACCTGCGGCAATCAGGCGGCCCGGAGGCTGCCTTTTGATGAAATTCATTTATTTGACCTTGCTTTCACAAAATATTTTATGGAATGTTTTGCGGAAATGATCACGCCTCCCGTGAGGAGAGCAGCCAGATCGCTCCGCCGCCCAAGGCAAGTGAAAAAAGACACATAAGCCATTGAGGGACGGAAACAGGGAAGCCGGGAAACAATTCCAGCAGAGAACCCAGCACAAAGCCTGAAATCAGCAGATAGGTTTGCTGCGGATGCTTTTCCATGGCACATTCCAACAGCTTTGTCGTTAGTATGATTCCCAAGAGCACGCCCGCGCCAAGAGGAAGCAGATAGGGCAGATAAAGGCGGCTGATGGATTGGATGACTGTATTGTACATACCCATCATGAGAAGCAGATAAGATACGCTGATGCCCGGAAGAACAAGTGCAACAGCCGCGACCAGACCGGCGCAGATCAGAAACAGAGCGCCGGGATTTTTCGCTCCGGAGGCGTCTGCTGCTGGCAGAATGGAAAATAATGCAACGGAGCTGAAACCGACAGAGAGAAACACGGGGAGCCGCCAGGAGACGCTGTGTATCTGCGCTTTTTTCAGCATCATCGGCGTGCCTCCCGCCACCGCGCCGACGAAAAACCAGCGGAGCACGAGAGGATAACGCTCCAGCAGGTAAAGCAGCGGATTGGCGAACAGCAGCATCCCGGCGCCGCCGCCCAGAGCAAATAGAAGCAGAAACAAGACGTTCCTTTTTTTACAGGCAAAAAAGGAGCTCACCGAAGTGATGAGTTTGTCGTATATACCCAGGATCATTGCCATGGAACCGCCGCTTACGCCGGGCACAAGCATCGTGCCCCCCACACACAGCCCTTTCAAAAATATTTTCAACCAGTTTTCTTTCATAAGCCTCCTTGTTTTCAGCGGTTCCAGTTTGGAAAAGGCACAGCCGGCACCTTACAGGCGCGGGCCATGCCCTTTTCAGTGTCCGCCCTTTCAGGGAAAGATTTCCATAAAAGTCGGCGAACGGAAAATCCGCGAATTGCAGACAGTATAGCGAACCTCTTTATGCAATGTCAATGAAGAGAGGCTTTTTTTAACGAAGCCTTTACGGAGGGACGTTTGAACGGTATTCAAACAAAAGCAATCTGTCTCGGCACGTTACCATTTAAAAAATCCGAGCCACTTGCTATACAGCGTTTGGCTCGGAGTTGGAAATGTGTGGTTTTCACTTTTTTATGCTATAGAGGCGGATATTAGAGACGGATATCGGGCCAGACATCTGTGCCGCACAGAGCTGAGGCTACACCGAGATACGAACAGATCGTGGCCGCAACAGCACCGAATCCATCAATGGTTCCCAGTGCGGTGTCCGCTGTTACTTCCTTGCCGTATAGCAGAAATGGAACATATTCTCGAGTGTGATCGGTTGTTCTTGTGTAGGCCGGGTCGCATCCGTGATCTGCTGTAATGATGAAAAGGTCTTCGCTGCGCAGCATGGGAAGAAGATGCCCTAAGGTTTTGTCAAAGGAGGAAGCGGCCTCTGCATATCCATCGATATCTCTTCGATGGCCATATAACATATCAAAATCCACAAGGTTTATAAAAGCGAGACCATCAAAGTCCGTAGTAACGAGATTCAACAGACGTTGTTGTCCATCTGCGTTACCGCTGGTGGGAAAACTCTTGGTGATGCCGCTGCCAGCAAAAATGTCATTGATTTTCCCTACGGCAATGACGTCTTTTCCGGCTGCAAACAAGTAGTTCAGCATTGTTCTGCCGGGAGGTAGCAGAGAATAGTCGTGGCGGCGCGGCGTACGCCGAAAATCTTTTCGGCAGGTCCCTTCAAACGGCCGCGCAATCACGCGGCCTACGCCGTGTTCTCCAACAAGTATCGAGCGTGCGGCACGGCAGTATTCGTAAAGCTGGTCTACTGGGACGATCGTCTCATTCGCAGCGATTTGAAATACGGAGTCTGCTGATGTATATACAATGAGTGAGCCGGTACGCAGGTGTTCCTCGCCGAAGTCCTTGAGGACTTCGGTACCGGAATACGGTTTATTGCACAACACGGAACGGCCGGTGCGTTGTTCAAATTTTTGGATGATCTCCGGTGGGAATCCGTGAGGGTAAGTAGGGAGAGGAGATGAGCTTTCCAATCCCGCAAGCTCCCAGTGCCCGATGGTTGTATCCTTTCCCATAGAGCGCTCGCGAAGACGGCCAAAAGCTCCCAGAGGTTTAGGGAAGGAGGGGAGAAAATCGATCCCATCCAGATTGAATAGTCCAAGTGCGCGTAGGTTGGGACAGTTAAAGCTGCTGCTCTGGGCAATGGAACGCAGCGTGTTGACTCCGTAATCGCCGAAGCTGGCGGCATCCGGTTCCTCTCCAACGCCAAAGGAATCAAGAACGACCAGAAAAACGCGTTTAGCCATGAAAAAACCTCCTTAAGGAAAATATCCCCGTGCAATGTGCGCGGGCTTTATACCTGATACAATGTCACGCCCCGTTCCTGCAAGATGTTTCGCCATTCGGGAGAAAGGCCGGTGTCCGTTATGACGATGTCAATGTCTTCCAAATCGCAAAAATAGGCGGAACGAACCACGCCGAACTTGCTTGAATCTGCTACGAGGATATGCTGTTTGGCAGACTGCAGAATAGCACGCTTGATCGGCACTTCATAACTGTTGGCGCAACTGATGCCCAAATCTTCATGAATACCTGCAGCTGAGATGAAAAGTTTGTTGGCACGAATGCTGCGGATGAAATTGACACCGTCTTCTCCAGCAAACAGCTGCGTTCGAGGATAATAGTATCCGCCGGCCAGGGCAATGTTCACATGAGGGAGACGGCACAACCTCTCCAGTGTGTTACGGGTGAAACACAGTGCCTCGAAATCCATTTCCGGAGGAATCGCCATCGCAATCTGCTCTGTGGTGGTGCCGGTGTCAAAAATCACGCAGTCTCCGGGAACGATCATTGTGGCGGCAAAACGTCCGATTAGTTTTTTTACTTCGTTTTGCACCTGCGTTTCATTCAGCAAGTCGTATTCCTTATCCAAAACCTGAACAGTGTTCCCGGAATTAGAGACCAAAACACCGTTTACGTTTTTTACAAGCCCGCTTTTTTCAACAGCGGCAAGGTCCCGCCGCACGGTCATCTCGGATACATGCAACAGCTGCGCGATTTCTTTAATGGGGATGTAGCCGCGCGAATTTATAATCTCTACCAGACGGTTCATCCGCATTTCTTTTTTGCCCATTTCAGAAGCCTCCTATGCTTCATTTTGTAATAAATAATAACACTATTTTCATAGAAATTCCATAATGTTAGATATTTAAATCTAAAATTTAACATTTTAGCCGCGAAATGAGAAAATATAGGGCGATATAACAAAATGAAAAACTCATTTCTTATTAAAATGTTAGAAAATTGTCACATACACTTGCTAATGAAAAAAACAATGCTTATAATTGTGGCAAAGAAACAAAACATTTTTGGAAAGGAGGTTTTTTTATGGAAAAAACGGAGATATTAGCGCGCGTAGACCATACAGCTTTAAAATCAACTGCTACATGGGAGGATATCCGTCTTCTATGTGAAGAAGCGGTTGAATATAAAACAGCTTCGGTCTGCATTCCCCCGTCCTATTTAAAACGGGCGCGCGCAGCTTTCCCGCAACTGAATCTATGTACAGTGATTGGATTTCCACTGGGCTACAGCACGACGGCGAGCAAAGTCTTTGAAACGAAAGACGCCGTTACACACGGTGCAGATGAGATCGACATGGTGGTTAATCTGGGCGATGTAAAAAATGGGAATTTCGAGGAGGTGACCGCTGAGATCATGGCGGTTCGGGAGGCGGCGCAGGGGCGTCTGCTGAAGGTAATCGTTGAAACATGTTATCTCACTAGAGAGGAAAAAATACGCATTTGTAAATGCGTGACGGACGCTAAGGCGGATTATATCAAAACGTCCACTGGCTTTGGTTCTGCAGGCGCACAGTTGGAGGATATCGAGCTGTTCCGCGAACATATTGGCAGCGATGTGAAAATCAAAGCAGCAGGGGGAATACGCACCCAAGAGGCGATGGAAGCATTTTGCCAAGCAGGCTGCAGCCGTATCGGATGCAGTGCAGCCATAAAGGCACTATGCGGCAAATAAAAGTTGTGCAAGGATTTTTGAAGTGCTGTGAAAAATGTTATCTATAAAAGAAAGGTAGTGTCTGTTATGGAATTGGAAAAGGGTATGATGTATCACATTCGCTTGAAAAAAGGCGACGTGGGGCGCTATGTATTGCTTCCCGGAGACCCGTTCCGCACAGATCTGATTGCTACATACTTTGATGAACCGAAATTGATTGCACATAATCGGGAGCACAAAACATGGGTCGGCAAACTGGACGGAGTCCCGGTGGCGGTTACGTCTACTGGTATGGGCTGTCCTTCTGCCGCCATTGCGTTGGAAGAATTGATCAAGTGCGGCGCGGATACTTTTATCCGGGTGGGAACGGCAGGGCGAGTTTGCGACGCAGCCTTTGATGAAACACTGGATGGTGTTATCAATACGGCTGCGGTGCGGGATGAGGGTACGACGATTCATTATATTCCCATTGAGTATCCGGCGGTGGCGGACAGACACCTTGTAGACGCACTGGCGGTGGCGGCCGAAAATCTTGGGTATCACTATGCGGAGGGAATCACACAGTCTAAGGATTCTTTCTATGGGCAGCACGAACCGGAAAACATGCCGGCAGAGGCGCGCTTGAAAGAGCGATGGGAAGCATGGCGCCGCGGCAATGTAATGACGTCTGAGATGGAAGCGGCTGCGCTATTTGTGATTTCTTCCATCCGCGGATGTCGTGCTGCATCAATTATGTCGTTTGGGGATATGAAAAAAACGGTTGAAGTAGCGCGCGACGCGCTGAAGATTCTGATTCGTCAGGACGCTGAGAAGAAATAGGCTCAGGAAGGGGTGTTCGTAATGGCTTTTGATAAGCATGCGTCGCCGGATACAAAACAGTATCATATTCAGGTGGCGCGCGGCGAAGTGGGGCGGTATGTGTTTTTGCCTGGAGATCCGTTTCGCACGGACCTGATTGCAAGTTTTTTGGAGGATGCAAAGCTAATCGCCCACAACCGGGAGCATAAGACTTGGACGGGTACGCTGTGCGGCGAAAAGGTGTCGGTCACATCAACGGGTATGGGGTGTCCTTCCACTGCGATCGCGGTAGAAGAACTCATCAAGGCAGGGGCAGATACATTTATCCGAATTGGAACGGCAGGCCCTGTGCGGGACAGTTCAGACTGCGAGCGGTATGACGGCGTAATCGTCACGGCAGCCGTAAGGGATGAAGGCACGACGACGCATTATATTCCCATTGAATATCCGGCAGTGGCGGACCGGCATGTGGTGGAGGCACTGTCGCGAGCAGCACTTGCGAAAAAGCTTAATTATGCGGAGGGGATTTCTCAGTCCAAAGACTCTTTTTACGGTGAGATTGACCCGGATTGTTCCCCTGTGAGCGGACTCTTGAAAGAACGCTGGAGGGCTTGGCAGCGCGGAAACGTAATGTGCTCGGAGATGGAGTGTGCGGCGCTCTTCATCGTCTCATCCATTCGCGGAAAACGTGCAGGCGCCATTATGAACTGGGGCGATATGAACGAGACGATTCAAACGGCCTGCGATGCGGTGCGCCTGCTGATTGGGCAGGATAAGGCGAATTCCGAGCAGGGCGGCTAGGGGGAGAACATGAGTAAACCGATTATTGAAGTAAAAGATTACAGCTATCGTTACGCGTCTACTGAAGAGCTTGTGCTGAAAAATATTACGTTTACCATCAATGAGGGCGATTTTGTGGGCGTGGTAGGCTGTAACCGCGCGGGCAAGTCCACTTTGTGTAAATCCATCGTTGGGATATTGCCTTTTGTATCCGGCGGCGATTGGAGCGGTGAAATTGTCATTGACGGCAAAAGCTTGAATGATACGAAGGGGAACGGGACGACAGACGTGGTGGGCATCGTGTTTCAGGATGCGGAAAGCCAGTTTACGCAGCAGACTGTGGAAGACGAAATTGCTTTTGCAATGTGCAATTTTGGATATGAACGCAACCAGATGCGCGAGCGCGTAAAATTTGCTGCGGAGGCCTGCGGCCTGATGGGAATGCTGGATCGTTCGCCCTATCATTTATCAGGCGGCCAGCAGCAGCGGCTGGCTGTGGCCAGTATCCTGGCATTACAGCCCAGGGTTATCATTTTGGATGAATCTACTTCGCAGCTTGATCCAATTGGACGGGATGAAATATTCCGTCTGGTGGGGGAGCTGCACCGGCTGGGCAAAACGGTCATTATGGTGGATCACAATATCGAGAAAATTGCGGATACCGTAGATAAGGTAGTTGTGCTGCATGAGGGCGAGCTGGTCGCGTATGATGAGCCGCATATCGTGTTTGGAAACAAAAATCTTTTAAACGAGCATTTCGTACGTGTACCACAGGTGACGGATGCTGCAATTGCACTGCGTGATCGGCTTTCTATTGACGGTAGGTTGCCTATCACGCTTCAGGAAGCGACGCCTATTTTTGCGCTGCTGACACAGGGAGGTGTATGACCCATGGCACAGGTAGCGATTCGCACTGAGAAACTGGTACACACCTATCCCCGTGGTAATGTTATGGCGCTGAAGGGCGTCGATTTGGAAATCTACGTCGGTGATATACTCTCTATTGTAGGGCAGAACGGCAGCGGTAAAACAACACTAGTGCGTCATTTTAATGGTTTGCTGCGCCCTACATCCGGGAAAGTTTATCTGATGGGGGAGGATACCACAGGACAGACAGTGGCACAGATGTCGCGTCGGTGCGGATATGTATTCCAGAATCCAAATCATCAGATATTTTGCACAACAGTGCGTGAGGAACTGATGGTTGCGCCGAAAAACTTTGGATTCAGCGAACAGGAGGCTCAAGAGAGCCTGAATAGGGTGTGCGGGCTGATGGATTTGGAACATTTGCTGGATAAGCATCCGATGACGTTGGACTATACTACGAAAAAAATCGTCACCATAGCGTCAGTGTTGATGTTCAGCCCGGAAGTGTTGGTGTTGGATGAACCCACCGGCGGTCTTGACGAAGTGGGACGCAGGATGTTGACAAAAATTATCCGAATGATGCATGATAACGGACACACCGTCGTTGTTATCTCTCACGACATGGATTATGTAGCGGAAAATTCTAGCCGCATTATTATGATGGCCCAGGGGGAAATACTGGATGATACCTCCCCGGACCGGGCGTTCCTCAATGCAGAGATGCTCAAGCGTGCCCAGGTGGAGCCGCCGCAGATCATGCAGCTCGACCTTGCACTTCAGGGAGGGAAAGCACAGAGCGCAGCACTTTCTGTAGAGGATTTTGTTCGCAAATACAAGTCGTAAAGCGATTGCCCTTGATTTTGTATTCTGCATCCGGTGTGAGGATGCAAAAATAGAAACGAAATATTTAAGGAGGAATTATCAATGGCTACTATGAATTCAATCGACTCATCCAAAGGCAGGCTTCGCGGCACTTATATCGCTATCATGATCCCGCTTGGCGTTGCTATCAACTATGTGGGCGGCCAGATCGCAAGCAGTTTGGGCCTTCCCATTTATCTGGATTCTATAGGCACCGTCATTGTGGCGGCTATTATGGGCCCGTGGGTAGGCGCGATTTCCGGAGCTTTGTACAATATCATCAGTGCGTTGATCGGCGGAAATATTCTCGGCTCCTTGTTTGCAATCTGTAATATTGGTTCAGGTCTTATCGTGGGCTTTATGGCGCGGCGTAAAAAGTTCCACACGATTCCGCATGTGCTTGTCGCGACCGTTCTCGTCGCGCTTTGGAATGCGATTGTCGGTTCGCCCATCGCAATGGTTGTTTACGGCGGTGTGGACGGCAATACCGGCACCAATTTGATGATTGCGGGCCTGCAGGCGTTCGGGCAGGATCTAATGGGCGCCGCATTCCTTGCCCGTATCCCTGTCAATCTTCTCGACAAGGGCATTGCCTGCTTCATCGCATGGATTATTCTGCGTAAGCTTCCGGAAAATATGCGCTCGCTGTCCGGCGGCAAAAAAGCGGCCTCTGCAGAGCCGGAAAAACAGGCGGAGGAAGCAAAATAACGCCTCGTTCTGCCGATGGGACGGGAGATTTTTGATGGGAAGGGAACTGACATGCTGCAAGAACGTAATTTCCCCACATTTTTAACAAAGCTGACACCGGCGCCGAAGCTGTGGTTTGCCTTGGGGTTGATTTTGGCAAATATCTTACTTAAAAATCTTTATTTTTCCATTGCGGTCATCATCGTCAGCGTTGTTATGATTATCAAAGAGAAGCATATGGGATTGTTCAAGCTGATCCTTGTGACTATGGTGGTCATGGCCGTTTCAATGTATGGCATTCATGGAGCAATGGCACCGGTGATAGACAAGGCGTCAGATCCCGTCCTGTTTCAGGTGTTCGGTATCCGCTATTATGCGAAAGGGTTTGCGTACGCCTCACGTTATTTCATGCGTGCAATTCCTCTTATGTGCGCGCTCTTTCTTGTTTTTCTCAGCATTGATATGACGGATCTGGGTGTTACGATGTGCAAGGCGGGGATTTCTTATAATTTTGTGTTTACCTTTGTGGATTCTTTTCAGGTTATTACACTGCTGCGAAAGGATATGGAACAGATTCGTGATGCTCAGCGCGCACGTGGCCTGAACACCGAAGGAAACCTGCTTCAGCGATTTAAGGCGTTCATACCCATTATTGTTCCTGTAGTGGCGAATTCCATCATCAAGGTACAGGATCAGGCGGTCGCAATGGATACGAAGGGTTTTAATTCCAGCTGCAAAAAGACTGTTTACCGTGAGTTGACTCCTTACAAATGGGATACAGCTTGCAAGTGGTTGGGCATCTTCCTGGGCGTGTTTGCCGTTCTTTACAGAATCTTGGCGGCAGTGCAGGTGATTCCCGCATTTCTGACCAATATCATATAAATAAACAGGTCAATGCGGGGGCATGCATGGGCGTTTGCTCTGCATGCTCCCGTTCTATTTTCCGAAGAGGTGGATTATGATACCCAAAATCGAACCGCAGGCGGATGCACAATATATTTATTCAAAAAAAGAAGCTTTTTACAAAGGGAATTTCATAAGTCTGATGTGTGAATCATTCTTTTTTGCATTCGCACTTACGATGTTTTCTCCGGAGAACGTATTGCCTGTTTATGTATCGTCGCTCTCTGACAAGGCAATTTATATTGCACTGATCTCGGCCCTTTATTATGGCATTTCGTACAGCGCAACCGTATTTTCCTGTGTCGTCGGTGTGAATGCAAGAAGTCCGAAGTGGATCAGTGTGGCGATTTGTTTTTTGCAAAGAATCGGCTTTTTTCTGATTTTCCTATCCACATATTTGGCCAGCGGAAATGTAAAACTGGCGCTTGTGACATTTTTTATTTCGCTCACATTGTACGCAGGAAGCGCCGGAATGTCGAACCCGTTGTTCGCGCAGATGGTGGGGACGTCTATTCACCGAAACGTAGGTACCTTTTATGGTGCGTATAACATGGTGGGCGCATGTAGCGGCGTCCTGGCATCCGTTGTACTTACGCAATGTCTTGCGCGCCTGGAATTTCCGTTCAGCTTCCGTTGCGTGTTCCTTTTGGGACTGATTTCCGCGCTCATTGCGACGGTCGTCGTATGCGTGGGTGTGCGGGAAGTAACGGACGACAGAGTACGGGAGAAAATCCGTCTGCGTGATATTTTTCCGATTGGCACGCAGATACTACGTGAGAATCGTGGCTTCCGAAACTATACGATTATTAAAATACTTGTAGGTGCGGCAGAATTTGCTATTCCATATTACATCATCACCGCCAGCGGCTTGGAAAATGTGCCTGCTGGCTTCGTAGGCATCATGGCAACTATTTATCTGGTGGCAAAGATGGTGGGCTCGTTGGTAATGGGGCGGTTGGCAGACCGCTTCGGGGCAATGATCGTTCTGCGCGTTTCCTGCATCTGCGGGGCCGTTGCGGCACTGTTGGCGGCGTTTATAAAAGATTATAGACTTGCATATGTGATGTATGCGCTATTGGCTGTTGCTGTGAACGGTATCATGATGTCCAGCAGCATTGCCTGCGTAACATGTTCTAAAAATGTGCGCACGCCCATCTATATGGCTACTGTGGGATTGCTGTGTGCTCCGCTTTATGTTATCACATCTTTCTGTGGTGCTGCTCTTGCAAGCTGGTTTTCCTATACGGCACTTTTTTTGCTTGCGGTAGGGGTATACGCGGTGAGTGCGCTGCTCACATTCTGGTTGAAGGATAGCCGTGGGCAGGCAGAGAAAGGAGAATAAGGTGCAAAAAATTTTTTTTGCGGCACATTGCCTACTGAATACTGCCGCCAAGGTGGTTTTGTATGAAAAGGAGGACATGGCTGCTGAAGAGACTTTACGGCGGCGTTTCCTCTCAAAAGCTGTCGATTGTGGCATACAGCTTGTCCAATTGCCCTGTCCGGAATTCACGCTTTATGGAGCCTGCCGCTGGGGGCATGTTAGTAATCAGTTTGATAATCCCTTTTTTCGCAATCATTGCCGTGAGCTGCTGGCACCATATCTTCTGCAAATGAAAGAATATCTGGCGCATCCGGAAAGGTTCCGATTGTTGGGTGTTGTGGGTGTCGACGGCAGCCCGAGTTGCGGCGTAGACTATACTTCGGCGGGAAACTGGTATGGCAGCTTTAGCGGCCGGAAGGATTTGGAGCAAACTCTGAAAAGCGCCCGTCTTGCAACGGGGCACGGTATATTTATGGATGAACTGTGTAAAATGCTGCGCGAGGAAGGCCTGGCGCAGCGAATAACCGTTACATCTCTTTTTGCGCCAGAGCCGGAAAAATGCTTGTCGCTGCTGGAAGAATGATTTTTCCTCAGATTATGAAGATCGGATGAAAACAAGAGGTCCCGGAGTAAGCTGATGCTTCTCCGGGATCTTGCTTTTGAGGAAAGCGGCATGAAGAACGCCCGCACTGTGATTGAACCCCAACGTTTCAAATGGTATGATATTGGTAATACAGTAATAGGACGCGTGGCGTCGGGACATCTCAGGAGGTATTGCAATTATGTTGGCCTATACTTATGTGGAACGCGGAAAATTCGAATTGCAGGAAAAACAAAAGCCTGTCTTGCAGGATGACCGGGATGCGATTATCAGGGTAACGCTGGCCAGCATCTGCACCAGCGATCTGCACATTAAGCATGGCTCAGTGCCGCGCGCTGTGCCGGGCGTTACCGTTGGGCACGAAATGGTGGGCGTGGTGGAGGCTGTGGGGCCGGCGGTAACGGCTGTAAAGCATGGAGACAGAGTGGCGGTAAATGTAGAGACGTTTTGCGGCGAATGCTTTTTTTGCAAGCATGGCTATGTAAACAACTGCACTGATCCGAACGGCGGGTGGGCGCTGGGCTGCCGCATCGACGGGGGACAGGCGGAGTATGTCCGGGTGCCGTATGCCGATCAGGGGTTGAACAGGATTCCGGCCAATGTCAGCGACCGCCAGGCTCTTTTGGTGGGCGACGTGCTGGCCACGGGTTTTTGGGCGGGACGCATTTCTGAAATCGGCCCGGAGGATACCGTGCTCATTATCGGCGCCGGGCCGACAGGCATCTGTACGCTGTTGTGCGCACTGTTGAAAAGGCCTGCCCGTGTTATTGTCTGTGAAAAGGACGCGGCGCGCCTGCGCTTTGTACGGGAGCATTATCCGGAGGTCCTGACGGTGGAACCGGCTCATGCGCTTGAATTTGTACGGGCCAACAGCAGCCACGGCGGTGCGGATGTGGTGCTGGAGGCAGCGGGCGCGGAGGAGACCTTCCGTCTGGCCTGGGAGTGCGCGCGCCCAAACGCCGTGGTCACCATTGTTGCGCTGTATAACGGCAGCCAGATACTGCCGCTGCCGGAAATGTACGGCAAAAACCTGACATTTAAAACGGGCGGTGTGGATGGCTGTGACTGCGGAGAGATCCTGGAGCTTATTTCACAGGGCAAGCTGGACACCGAGCCGCTGATCACGCATACCTATCCGCTTAAGGAAATCGCCGCAGCTTATGATTTGTTCGAGAACCGGCGCGACGGTGTGATGAAAGTGGCGATCGAGTAGTCTTTCAGGCATGAGGGCAATGGAACAGCCGGGGTGCAGAAGGATAAGGCAGCGGCTCCTGTTATCTTAAAATGTATCCCGGTCGTTTGTACTTCGGCTGGGATTTTTTGACGGCATAGCAGGCGGCTTGCCCCGTGCCGAAAGGTGTTATATAATGTAAATATATAGGAAAATGGCCGCATCTGTGATGCGGTCAAATGTATGGAGGATTGGGAATTGAACCGAGTTGCTTCATTGCTTTTTAATGCACGGCGCATTTTAAAGCGCACACAACTGGAGGGGCCCCTGCCGGACGACGGAGACCTGCTGAGGCGGGCGTTCCGCGTCGCATGGCCTTCCACGCTGGAATCCTTTCTGGTGGCGCTTGTCAGCGTGGTGGATACCATTATGGTATCGTCACTGGGAGCCGCGGCCATTGCGGCCATCGGTCTGACCGGGCAGCCGAAATTCATTTGTCTGGCGGTTTTCCTTTCTGTGAATGTGGCGGTCAGTGCCATTGTAGCACGGCGCAAGGGGGAAGGAGACCGCGAAGGCGCAAATCGTGTTCTGGTACAGGCAATTTTGATCACAGTGGTGCTTACTGTCGTTATCACCGCTCTAGCGCTCATTTTTGCAGAGCCGGTGCTTCGGCTCGCGGGCACCAACGAGGACACGCACGAGCTTGCCACGGGTTATTTTCGCATCATTGTGGGCTGCCAGTTTTTCAACGTGCTGAATATGGTCATCAATGCGGCTCAGCGCGGCGTCGGCAACACAAAAATTGCGATGCGTACCAATATTGTTTCAAATCTTGTGAATATTGTGTTCAACTACCTGCTTATCGGCGGAAACTTCGGCTTCCCGGCACTGGGGGTAAACGGCGCTGCCATCGCAACAGTGCTGGGTACTGTCGTAGCCAGCGGAATGGCTTTGCGCTCGGTAATGCATCCCGACAGCTTCCTCTACTTATTTTACAATAAAAGGCCGGTGGGCTTTGACCGCAAGACACTCGGCTCCATCGCCAACATTGGTTCCGCCACCCTGGCGGAACAGCTGTTCCTGCGTTTTGGCTTCCTGATGTACACGATGGTCGTGGCGCGCCTGGGAACGAACGCATTTGCAGCCCATCAGATCGGCATGAATATTATTACCATTTCCTTTGCGTTTGGCGACGGCCTTTCTGTTGCGTCGGTGTCTCTTGTCGGGCAGAGCCTGGGAGAAAAGCGTCCGGACCTGGCCAAGGTGTACGGCGGCTTTTGCCAGCGGCTGGGCTTTTTGTGCTCGGCAGCGGTGGCGTTTGTGTATGTTGTATTTGGCCGCGATGTGTTCCGCCTTTTTTCAGCAGATCCGGAGATCCTCGATTACGGCGCCATGATTATGGATTTCGTCGCGGTTATCGTGTTCCTGCAGATATCTCAGGTGATTTACAGCGGGTGCCTGCGCGGCGGCGGCGATACGCGTTTTGTGGCGCTGGTTTCTCTTATCAGTGTGGCGTGTATCCGGCCGCTGTCCGGCTGGCTGTTTGTTTATCCGCTGGGCATGGGGCTGTTCGGTGCATGGCTCGGCTTGGCCATCGATCAGCTTCTGCGCCTGTTGCTCACAATGTGGCGCTTCAAACACGACAAGTGGCTCAAAATCAAAATTTGACCCATTCATGGCGGTGTTTCTGCACGGGAGCGCCGCCTTTTTGGTTGCGGATGATACATATTTCCCATATCAAAAAAGGGGTAAATGTAGTATAATAATCCCGAAGCCGCAGAGCGATATTCAGAGGGGCGGGCAAATGGCGGCGGCGCATATGTAAACACAATGTGGAGGGGTTCCATGAATGTATTTGATATTGTCGGGCCTGTGATGATCGGGCCGTCCAGCTCTCATACCGCAGGCGCGGCGCGTATTGGGCTCATCGCACGGGCGCTTTTGGGGGCTCCGGCCGTGACGGCGGACATCCGTTTGCACGGCAGCTTTGCCAAGACGTACCGGGGCCACGGGACGGACAAGGCGCTTGTCGCGGGGATACTGGGCATGAAGCCCGATGACGCGCGCCTGCGCGACAGTTTGACGCTTGCGCAGAAAGCCGGGCTGGCCATCACCATTATGCCGGCTGTTTTGGAAAATGCACACCCCAATACCGCGCTTATCACTTTGACGGATGCGCAGGGACATACGGTGAGCGTGCAGGGAGCTTCAGTGGGCGGAGGAAATATTCTTGTCACACGCGTAAACGGCATGGCTGTGGAGATCACCGGTCAGTATACGACGCTGATCGTACTGCACCGTGATGCGCCAGGAACAATTGCCGCCGTTACGGAGGAAATGAGCCGGCGCGGCGTCAATATCTGTAATTTTCGCCTTTCCCGCGCACAAAAAGGAGGAACAGCGGTCATGACCATCGAGGTGGACGGCGCGCTGGAGCCTGATGTGAATTCCTGTGTGGAAAAACTTCCGAATGTGTTGTCGTCCACGATGCTTGCACCGATGTAACAGGGGAGAATGAGAATGGATTTAAGATATGATTCAATCGCCACATTGATCGAAGCAGCGAAACAAAGTGGGCGAAAGCTCTCTGAGCTGGTGCTGGAGCAGCAGGCGGTACAAATGGAACAGAGCGCGGACGAATTGTATGAAATCATGCGCAAAAGCTACGCGGTAATGGCGGCATCCGTGGAGGAGGGGAAAGCGCCCGGCGTACGTTCGGCCAGCGGCCTTTCGGGTGGAGACGCTTACCGCATGGCACGTGCAGAGCGGGAAGGGAACGTGCTGTGCGGCGGGGTGTTCTCCGGCGCGCTCACCCGCGCGCTTGCAGTCAGCGAATGGAACGCGGCAATGGGCCGTATCGTTGCGGCGCCCACGGCAGGCTCCTGCGGCATTCTGCCGGCTGCCGTGCTCACATTGCAGGCAGAGCGTAAGCTGCCGGAGCGCGCTTGCGTGATGTCGCTGTTCACGGCGTCAGCGGTTGGTATGGTGATTGCAAACAATGCGTGCATTGCGGGTGCGCAGGGCGGCTGTCAGGCCGAGTGCGGCAGTGCCGCAGCCATGGCTGCGGCGGCTCTTGTGGAATTGTGCGGCGGTGCGCCGGATATGCTGGGCGACGCGGTGTCCATCTCTCTGGGCAATGTATTGGGCCTTGTGTGTGACCCTGTGGCCGGTCTTGTGGAAATTCCCTGCATCCACCGCAATGCGGCGGGCGTAGCGGGCGCTCTTGTTGCGGCGCAGCTCGCGCTGGCTGGCATTCGCAGCCCTATCCCCGCCGATGAAGCGATCCTCGCGATGAAGCGTGTAGGCGACGCGATGCCCACGGCATTGAAGGAAACAGCAGAAGGAGGCCTCGCGGCGACGCCGGCAGGCAAGCGGCTGTACGAACAGGTGTTCGGCAAAAATGAAGAGGGCGATGCCTCTCCTGCATGCCCTCAGGGGTGCAGCGCCTGCAGGATGTAACGCAAATCTGCAAATCAAAAAGATACGAATCAATAAGAAAAAGCTCTCCGAAACAGCCCAGTTGACTGTTCCGGGGAGCTTTTGTGTGGAAATGGAATTCATGCGCATTCAAGATGGATTCCGCACTAAAATCCAAATGCAAGATGTTCTTATTTGCGAAAACGGAGTGGCGGTATACAGGCAGTGCGGCTCCTTGCCGTCGAATGTCCTGTTTGACGAGCGATAGGGACGGGCTTCTGATGCATAAGTATTACCGGGGCGATCTATATGAAACGGCCAATATTTATTGTAACAGAATCCTTTCAGGCGAAAACAGAGGCTGAAAGGAAGATATCCGTTCAGCAGAAAATGGAGCAATACTTGCAATCCCGTACGGAAAATTCTTCCTATGCGTGACGGCTGTTTTGAAAACGATGTGGCAGTATTGCTGTTGCGGCGGAACACTGTGCGGGAGGTAGTGCCATGACGGCGGCGATTTATTGCAGGCTGAGCCGGGAGGATGAGGAGAAGCAATCGGAGTCCGAGAGCATCCAAAACCAGAAATCCATGCTCATTAAGTACGCGCTGGACAAGGGCTGGGACATTTACAATATTTATTGTGATGAAGATTACTCCGGCATCGACCGGGAGCGGCCGGCCTTTCGGCAGCTTATCGCGGATGCAGAGGCGCGGCGGTTCGACATTGTGCTGGTGAAAACACAGTCGCGCTTTACGCGCGACATGGAATTGGTCGAAAAATACATCCACGGCTTATTCGCGGAATGGGGCATTCGCTTTGTCGCTACGGTCGACAACGTGGACACGGACATCAAGGGCAACAAAAAAGCGCGGCAGATCAACGGCCTTGTCAACGAGTGGTATCTGGAAGACTTATCGGAAAATATCCGTACCGTGTTCGACTACAAGCGCCGGGCGGGACAATACATCGGAGGGTTCCCGCTTTACGGCTATCAGAAAGACCCGTCAGATAAAAATAAGCTGATCGTGGAGCCGCAGGCGGCCGCCGTGGTGCGGCGCATCTACGCGCTGTATCTGGCGGGGCATGGCACACAGAGCATCGCGGCCATTCTGAACCGGGACGGCGTGCCGAACCCGACGAGGCACAAGCAGGCGATGGGCTATCCGTACCGTAACGGCGCAGCGCACAACGACCATGGGCTGTGGAACCGCACGACAGTAAGCCGTATCCTGCGGGATCAGATGTATACGGGAGACCTTGTACAGGGGCGCACAAAAAAAATCAGCTATAAATCCAAAAAGATGGCTTCTGTACCGCAGCGCGATTGGATCATTGTGCCGGATTCCCATGAGCCGGTCATCAGCCGCAGAACGTTCGAGCGCGTACAGGAAATGCTGCATGCGCGCACACGCTCCACGGGGCTGGGAGAGGTGCATCCACTGGCGGGGAAAGTCCATTGTATGCAGTGCGGCAGCGCGATGCAGCGCTACAGCAACGGCCGGGCCGCCGGCAAATATTCTTATCTCAGGTGCAAGCTGTATGCGACGCACAAGCCTCTGTGCACAAATCATAACATTCGCCTGGACTGGTTGGAGGAGGAGGTACTGCGCCGGCTGCAATATCATATAAATCACTATTTCGATCCGCAGCAGGCGGATGTATGCGCTGTGGAAGAGCTTGCACAGAGCAACCGGAAACGCCGTACAAAGGAACAATTGCGCCTGAAGATGGAGCTTGAGCAGCGGAGCAAGGCATTGCACGACCTGTATTTGGACAAATCCCGCGGCATTCTGGAAGAAGAACAGTTTCTGGAACTGAACCGGGTTTACATTGCGGACAAAAAAGAATTGATACACAGGCTCGAAGCATTGGCTCTTGAGGAAAAAGAGGAACAAAAAGCGTCGGGAGGCAGGACGAAACTGGAGACTTACTTACAGGAGATTATGGAAGCATCCGCTCTGACAAGGGAACTGGCGGCTCTTTTTATTCAAGATGTTCAGATAGGAGAAAGAGATGGTAAAACAGGTGCGCAGGAAATAAAAATCGACTGGCTGATTTGAGGGAAAATTCGGGGATGCCGTGGAGATTGTGGTGTATTCCGTATTTTATTTGTATCTGCCGTTCCGCACAAAAGCTGGGTACTAGGAATTTTTGCTGGATTTTGTTATTATATAGAAGAGCTTTTCTATTGCAGTTCCTGAGCATGAGACAGGGAGAGGTGACTTTTGTGGCGAACCGCATAAGCGGATTCTTCAAGCGGTGCTTTCCCGTATCTGCGGGAGACTGCTTGAAAACGCTGTTCGGTCTGTTTCTGGCGACAGCGTCGTGCATCATTTTGCGGGAACTTAACCCGGGAGATGATTACATGGCGGCTGTACAGGTCATTTATGTGTTGGCGGCGTTCATGATCGCAAGGTTTACCCAGGGCTTTTTGTACGGAACCTTTGCCGCAGTCGCGGGCGTGCTGCTCACCAACTTTATTTTTACCTACCCGTACTGGGCGTTCAATTTTACGCTGCCCGGTTATCCTGTAACGATTTTGTGTGCGCTCATTGTCTCCGTCACAACGAGCACGATGACGGCCCGCATCAAGGAACAGGGACAGCTTCAGCTTGAAGCGGAGCGCGAAAAGATGCGCAGCAATCTGCTGCGAGCCGTGTCGCATGACCTGCGCACGCCGCTTACTTCCATTCTGGGAGCAAGTTCTGCGATTTTGGAAAATGACGGTGTGCTCACGGCAAAAGAACGCCTTACCTTGCTGGGAGAGATACACGAAGACGCCGAATGGCTCGTGGGTATGGTGGAAAATCTGCTTACGGTTACGCGTGTAGACGGGGCGGAGGGAGCAAATTTGAATAAAGTGCCGGAGGCGGCTGAGGAAGTTGTTGCAGAAGCTGTTTCAAAATTTCGAAAACGTTTCCCGGAACGCGTGATCTCGGCTTCTGTGCCGGACGATCTGCTGATGGTGCCCATGGATGCGATGCTCATCAAGCAGGTGATCATAAATCTGCTGGAAAACGTGGCTTTTCATACTCCGCCGGATACAAAAGCAAAGCTTACCGTGTCACGGCAGGGGAAAACCGCGCGGTTTTGCGTCAGTGACAACGGCGCGGGCATTGCTCCGGAACGGCTTGCGCATATTTTTGACGGTATGTTTCAACGGGACAGAGAGGACCATGCGGACGCCCACCACAGCATGGGAATCGGCCTTTCGGTCTGCAACAGTATTGTAAAAGCGCACGGCGGAACCATGGAGGCGCGCAACGTGCCTGGAGGCGGCGCGGAGTTTACATTTCGGCTTCCGCTGGAGGAGGAATAAAAATGGCAAACAAATATTTGATTTTACTGGTGGAGGATGAAAGCAACATTGCCAGTTTCATCACAACGGTTCTGCGCGCGAACCAGTATGAGGTGAAACGCGCAGCCACGGGGGAGGAGGCGTTGATGATGGCGTCCTCCTACTGTCCGGACCTGATCATTCTGGATTTGGGCCTGCCGGATATCGACGGGCAGAAAGTGCTCAGTACGGTGCGCAGCTGGACACAGACGCCGGTGATCGTTGTATCGGCGCGTTCCCATGAGCGGGATAAGGTGGAATCTTTGGATCTGGGCGCGGATGATTATATCACAAAGCCTTTTGGGACCAGCGAGCTGCTGGCCCGTGTGCGCACAGCGCTGCGCCACAGCCAGAACAGAGCGGATATAAACGCATCGGGCGGCGTGTTCCGCGCGGGCAAAATGTGCATCGATTACGACAAGCGCCGGGTGACGGTAGACGGCGCGGATGTGCATTTGACGCAGACGGAATATAATATCGTCGCGTTGCTGTCGCGCCATGCCGGGCGTGTGCTTACTTACGACTTTGTGATGCGGGAGACCTGGGGTCCCGGCGTTACAGGGGGAAGCAATCAGATTTTGCGCGTGAATATGGCAAATATCCGCCGCAAGCTGGAAAAGAACCCCGCGGAGCCGGAATATATTTTTACGGAGACCGGCGTCGGTTACCGGATGCTGGACGGGGAAAAGGAATAAGTCTTAACGGAAGATTGGCGGCTGCCCGCGGTTTCTTAACGGCAATTAGCGCCTTTTTTCAGTATACTGGATTCTGCAATTATTCTTTTCGGCGGAAAGGGCGGATTCCAGTTGGAGTATTATTTTGTAACAGCGGGAGCAATAAGAGATGAGTACGGTGTGGTTCATAGGACCTATGGAATCGCACTTTGGAAAGACGGCGGGGTCCGACGGAAAATCGACGATATTCTCCACGAACAAACATCATGTAAAGTTGATGGCGGGGTGCATGAATCGTCGGCGTGTCGCCTCTGTGCATTTTGAAGGTGTGGTTGAGGACATGCTTGCGTGCGCTTTCCCGCGTGTGGCGAAGAACAAAGGTTTTTTCTCTCAGGCTGTACGGCATATACATATTTCTGCTGTTTTTTAAAGATATATTGGGGCTGCGGGCGCTATCGAAGAGAGGGCGCCCGCAGTCTCTTTTGTTTCGATGTTTTGCGCGCCGCCTGCATATGTGCTATAATAATTTTTATGGCCAATGAGAGGGATGGGGAAGATGTTTAAACGAAAAAGCGTATTGTATACCTGGTGTCTTTCCTATGGACTGCTGCTCTTGATGATGGTGGTTATGTGTATTATGCTGGGACGCAATGCGCGAAACCAGCTCATCAGTGAATACAAATCCATTACGCAGACGCTGCAAAAGCAGAGCAACAACGCGATCAATGATTATTTCGATGAACTGGAGCGCTGTGCGTATGAGATCAGCAACGATTATCTGGTAAACGATTTTGTTTCCACGCCTGACCCAAGCGGCTCGAAATATTACAATTTGCAGCCCATTCAGCAGTCCCTTTCGGTGTACGCGCTCCAGTCCGGCGGAGAGGTAAGTCGATATCTTTATATGGACAATATCGGCCGGGCTCTTTCCAGTGACGCCATTTTCAGGCTGCATGAATTTTATGCCTCGTTGAGGTTGGAAACCACCATGTCCGCGGGGGATTTCACCGAACTTTTGCAGGCCTATCACTACAACGAGCTGTATGTGTTTGAAACAGGCGGAAAATCAGAAGCATTGATGCTGACGAGCGTGCCCCTTGTGGGCGGAACGCCAAAGGGAACATTGGTACAGGTGATGAACCCCGAAACCATTGCGGGAATGATCCAGTCAAACTCCGCCGTTGAGGACAGTACGACAGTGCTACTGGATTCGGACGGCTCATTGCTGAGCGCAACAGGTGACGCCGCGGTCGCGGAGCTGCTGGAAAATGCCGACGTGTCTTCCGCGGAGGACTCAGAGATCACATTGGGCGGACAGCTCTACTGGATACAGCGCGAACGGCTCCCGAAAGCCGGGTGGCATCTTATCACGGTGGTACCGATGTCTTCCATCGGTGCAAAGTCAGATTGGATCATTCGCCGGGCGCTCCCGGTCATGCTGGCTATGGTCTGCATGACAGCGGTGCTGTGTCTGTGTTTTTTGTATATCCAATACAAGCCGCTCAACCGGCTTCGCAAGGAGCTTGCCGGCACAGCGGGCCACGCGCTGAGCGGAAATGAGTATGACCAGCTGTTGGCTGCGTTTACAGACGCAAAAAGCAGCAGAGATCAGATACAAATGCTGTGGGAGAACCAACGGAACGAGCTGCGGCAGGAATTTGTGCAGTCCTGCATTGAAGGCGACGTTGTATACGATGAAAAGCATCTGCATCAGGTTCTGGAGCGTCTGGATGCCGGCTTCAGCGGCGATTGGTTCGGTGTGGTCCTGCTCGACGCCGGAGGCGGAGCAGAGACGCTGCTGGACAGCGGCAGTGAGCGTGAAGCGCTGGAGGACCTTTTGAACCATATGGCGCAGGGCGTCCGGGCTTATCTTCTGCCGCGCGGACGTCAGTGGAGCATACTTTTAAACGCGGCTTCCGGAAGTGGGATCGAACAAACCGTGGCGGAGCTGGACGCTTTGCTGAAACGCGCGGCGCGGGAGGCGGGCGGGGATTTTCTGTGCGCCTTTTCAAAACCATGGCGGGATTTTAAAAACATCCATCTTGCTTATCTGGCGGCCAACGAAGCGTTGCGCGAACAGCATGAAAAAGCCGCCGGTTGTCAGGAACAATGCGGGCCGACTCTGCAGCCGGCGCAGGTGCCGCGGCTTTCCAGTGAACAGGAAGAGCTCTTGATGCGCTACATCGCGGCAGGAAATGAAGAAGAAGCGGCTTCTGTTCTGCAGATGATCCTGCGGCACAATTGGGAAGAGCAGGAGCTCCCTGTCAGCATGTGCCGCTGTTTGGCGTATGACCTGTTGTGCGGTATTCTGCGCTGCCTGGGAACTATGCCCGAGGTGTGGGAGCAGCAGCAGGAGGCGCTGCGGGCGGACCTGCACCTGCTGCGCCACGCAAGCACGCGGGAGGAGATAGCGCAGATGCTGATGGCGACGGTGCTTCGCTCATCCGCCGCCTGTGAGGGCTTTCACACTGCGGCGGGCGCAGCGCGGGAACAGCCGATGGAGCGCATCATGCAGTGTGTGAATGAGCATTACAGAGACCTGGATTTCAATGTATCCCGGGCCGCGGAATACCTGGGCATGAGCGTGCCGTATCTTTCCAACCTGTTCAAACAGCAAACAGGGATCGGCCTTTTGAATTACATCAGCGGCCTGCGCGTCAAATATGCGAAACAGTGCATTTTGGAACGGCATATTTCGGTCGCGCAAGCGGCGCATGAGGCCGGGTTTGAAAATATCAATACGTTTATCCGTATCTTCAAAAAATATGAGGGCACAACGCCCGGAAGCATCAACAGTTGAGCTTGAAATGTCGTTCCAGCGGGAAGGTTGACAAAACTTTCCCGCTTTTTTTGTGCGTTTTACAAATGGATTTGAAAAAAATAGTGATAGACAAAAAAATAGCGATGGCGAAAAACTGTAAATACAAAACAAAAATACATTGAATTAAAAACTAAAGATAGCAATTTTGACGAATGATTGTTAGGCTGAAAGCGTTGAAACCCGAATCATTCGGGATAACAAAAAATGGAGTGAAAAGAGGTACAAACATGAAGAAAATCATTTCCGCATTTCTCGCATGTGCAGTCATGGCGCTCTCACTGGCCGGCTGCGGCGGAAGCGCAAGCTCTTCCGCGCCCGCGGCAGGCTCTGCTTCCAGTGTAGGCGGCAGCGCCGCCGGGACAGCAACATCCGTATCCTGGTGGATGGACCCGCAAAACATGGCGTCCAATCAAGTGAAATCCTTTTCGGAACACAAGGGCTGGCAGCTCTATGAGAAAAATGTGGGCGTGGACATTGATTGGCAGGAGCCGGCCAGCGGCCAGTCTGCTGAGCAGTTCAACCTGATCGTGGCGACCAGCGACCTGCCCGACATTATGTATTACAGTTGGGCTACGTCTTATCCCGGCGGCCCGGATGCGGCCATCGCGGATGGGAAAATTGTGGCGTTGAACGATTACATTGAAGAATATGCCCCCAATTTTTCCGCATATCTGGACGCACATCCGGACGTCCGGCAGGAGATCACCACAGACTCCGGTAATATCTACTGCTTCCCGGGGGTTTATACCTATACGAGCCAGGACAGCGATGTGTGGCAGGACACCATTGACCGTGAACCATATGAAGAGAGCTTCATCGGCCTGGTGATCCGCAAGGACCTGCTGGATAAAGCGGGGCTGGATATTCCTGTCACGCTGGACGATTGGTATGAAGCGCTGGTGGCGTTTAAGGATATGGGCATCAAATATCCGCTTTCCTGCCAGGCCATGATGCTGACGATGGCTCAGTGCTTCTCTTCGGCTTACGATATCACGGTGCCGGTCGTGGGATATGACATCGGAAACACAGCATTTGCACTGAAGGACGACGGTTCCATCTTCTATGGTCCGGCACAGGACAGCTACAAGGAGTATCTTGCATTTATGAACAAGCTCTATTCCGAAGGTCTGCTGGACCCGGATTTCATGGTACAGGACCGCACGAACGTACAATCCAAGGTCATCAATGGTGAAGTGGGCGCCTGGGTGGAAATGATGCCTACTGGCCTGGGCAACCTGCGCCGCCAGGTGCTGGCTGACGACCCCAATTCTGAATTTTACCCCGTGGGCGTGCTGAACCCCGTGCTCGAAGAGGGACAGCAGCTCGTCTACAAGCAGGGCAACGCTGCCTACATTGGTTCGGGCGCGGCCATCACCACTTCCTGTGAGGATATTGCCACCGCGTGTAAGGTGCTGGATTACGGCTGGAGCGAGGAAGGCAACCGTATCCTGAACTGGGGTATCGAAGGCGAAAGCTATGAATTCGTGGACGGCTGGCCGAAGCTGACGGACAGCATCATCAACAACGATCAGGGCATTGCACCCAGCGAAGCGTTCGGCGTTTACCGCAACCTGAACGGCCCGTATCCGATGGACCACTCCCAGCGCCTGGAATCCAAACGTGATTATACGCTGCAGGAAGGCGAAGTAGACGAAAACTTGAAATCGCTTGATCTGTGGTCCTCCAGTGCGAACGGCACGGTCCGTGCCGGGCTGCCCTCCACGACAATGCTCACCGAGGAATCGGCGGAGTATGCCAATGCTTACAACGAGCTTTCCACCTATGCGGCAGAGATGTTTTCGAAGTTTGTTATGGGCAATGAGTCTCTGGATAATTTTGCAAAATATCAGGACAACTTGAAGGCACTCGGCCTTGATACCGTGCTGCAGCTTCAGACAACAGCACTGGAACGTTACAACAGCCGTGTTCAATAAACGGCGGCATTGAATCAAAATCAAAAGCGCCCCCGGTCAAGGGGGCGCTCTTTCAGAAAGGAGGAAGGCCGATGAAAAAATCGCCGCTCATCCTGCAGACCATCAAAAAGGATATTTCTAAAAACAAATGGATCTATATCATGGCCATTCCGGTCATCGTGTTTTACATCTGCTTTTCTTATATTCCGATGGCAGGTATTCAAATCGCCTTTAAGGATTTCAATTTCGGCGCCGGCATCTGGGGCAGCCCCTGGGCAGGCTTCAAACATTTCATCAGCTTTTTTCAGGGGCCGTATGCCTGGCGTGTCATCCGCAATACTCTGTTGGTCAGCCTTTACACCATCGTCGTGTGCTTTCCTGCGCCGATCCTGTTTGCACTTTTGCTCAACGAGGCAAAAAACAAGTTGTTTAAGCGCACGATTCAAACAGTCAGCTATCTGCCACACTTCATCTCGCTTGTGGTTATCTGCGGCCTGATCAAGGAATTCACGCAGAGCACCGGGCTGGTGAGCACACTGCTGGCTTTCTTCGGTGTGCCCCAGGAAACGATGCTGCTGGACCCGGAGCGTTTCCGCGCCGTATATGTGATCAGCGATCTGTGGCAGACCATCGGCTGGAACTCTATCATTTATCTGGCGGCGCTTTCCGGCGTGGACCCGACGCTGTACGATGCGGCCGCAGTGGATGGCGCCGGACGGTTCCGCCGTGTGCTCCATGTGACGCTGCCGTGCATCCTGCCCACGATCATCATTATGTTTATCCTGCGCGTGGGCCAGTTTATGACGGTAGGCTATGACAAGATACTGCTTTTGTACAACAGCAGCATTTACGAAACAGCGGACGTCATTTCCACATTCGTTTACCGCAAGGGCATCGTTGAATCGAATTTCAGCTTCAGCGCAGCCGTTGGCGTGTTCAATTCTCTGGTCAACTTTGTCCTTGTCGTTGTGGTGAACAAAATCAGCGCCAAGGTCAGCGAGACCAGCTTGTGGTAAGGAGGGGAGACGGCAATGGTTGAAAGAGAATCAGGCGCGAGCCGCCTGTTCAACATCCTGAATTATATTTTTCTGGCGTTCATCGGCATCATCTGTCTGTATCCTTTCCTGTATGTGGTGTTTGCTTCTTTCAGCGACCCAAACCAGTTCATCAAGCACGATTTTACGGTGCTTTTGGCTCCTGCGGGCTTTTCGCTGGAAGCATACAAGCATGTGTTCACGGGTGAGCTCGGTTCCGGCTATATGAATACGCTCATTTATGTTGTCGCCGGCACTGCCATCAGCATGCTGCTTACGTTTTTGGGCGCTTATGTGCTCAGCCGCAAGGGCTATCTGCTCAAGAAGCCGCTGACAATGGTTATCATGTTCACCATGTACTTCAACGGTGGCATGATACCGTTTTACCTGTGGATCAATCAGCTGGGCATGGTGGATACGCGTTGGGCGATATTGCTCCCGACGGCACTGAACACTTATAATATGATCGTGATGCGCACGGCGTTTGCCAGCGTACCCGAAAGCCTGATCGAAGCTGCGAAGCTGGACGGCGCGTCTGATTTTACCTGTTTGTTCCGCATCATTATCCCTCTGAGCAAGGCAACCGTAGCCGTGGTGCTGTTGTTCTATGCTGTGGCCCGCTGGAACGAATGGCTGCCCGCGACGATGTTCCTGCGCAGCCGCGAGCTGTATCCGCTGCAGCTCTTCCTGCGTGAGATACTGCTCACAAGCTCTGCGGACGCCATCGTGAATACAGGCGGAGAGGCGACCAATGTAACGGCGCTGGCGGAAATCATTAAATACGCGACCATCGTGGTTTCCACACTGCCGATTCTTGTGGTATATCCGTTTGTACAGAAATACTTTGTTTCCGGCGTTATGATTGGAGGCGTAAAAGAATAATGGAATACTATTTTCGCAAAAAAGACGATCTGCCCAGCATCCCGGAGCTTCCGGACCCCTTTGAAAAACCGGACGGAAGCCGTGTGATGACGCCCGAGGAATGGCCTGCCCAACGGGAATATCTCAAAGAACTGCTTGCCCATTACCTGTACGGACATATGCCCAAGGATTCCGGCGTAACAAAAGGCGAGGTCGTTTTCTCGCGTCCTGTCTACAACGGAAAGGCCGTGGCTGAAACAATAAAGCTCACGGCAGGACGGAAGGGCGAGGTCGTGTTTTATGCAGACCTGATCCGGCCGGTGAAAGAAGGCAAGGTTCCGGTTTTCACATGGAACCAGTTTACGGGCCGTCATGGTTCTCCGGCAGAGGAGGAGATCGTCTGCCGCAGAGGCTATGCCATTATGGAATTCGACAAGGAACAGCTCGCTCCGGACAACGGGGACGCCATTAACGGCGTTGTGGCGAAGGCTTTCCCGGAGTGCGACTGGGGCGCCATTGCCATGTGGGCCTGGGGACACAGCCGCCTGGTGGATTATCTGTTCACAACAGACTGGGCGGATACCGATAAGATCATCGCCACAGGACATTCCCGCGGCGGCAAGGTGGCGCTGTGCGCTGCAATTTACGACGAGCGCATCGCGCTGTGCGCACCCAACGGCTCCGGTTGCGGCGGCGCGGGCTGCTTCCGCTTTTTGGGCGGGCGCTACGGCGAAGGCATCGGACTGTGCGAAACGGCCGGCAGCATCAATGACATGCTGGGATACTGGTGGACGGATGCCTTTGGAGAATTCGGTGCGCGGCAAAAGCGCTATACGCGTTCCAATTTCCCGGTGGCTAAAAATCAGATGGAGTTTATGGCGAACTTTTCTCTGGACAAACTGGGAACACTGCAAGACGAGGACCGTCTGCCCTTTGATATGCACTTCGCAAAGGCGTTGATCGCGCCGCGCGCACTGATCACAACGGACGGCTTGGGCGATGTTTGGGCGAACACGTTCGGCACCCAGGTAACCTGGCGCGCCGCGCAGGAAGTGTTTGATTTTTTGGGTGTCCCCGAAAAAAATGCGCTGCATTTCCGGGAAGGAAAACACGAATTTCAGGCGGCGGATTGGATCGCCATTGTGGATTTCTGCGATGAGATGTTCTTCGGAAAGGCGTCTGTGAACAATATCGTCAGCTTCCGGCCTGTGCAGCAGGCGGGAACGCCGATGGACGTCATGATGGAGCGCATGGACTGGAGAAAAACAAAGCTGCACTATACGTGGTCGAATCCCCTGGAAGATATGTAAAACACATCGCCGGCGAGATTCGGCAGACGTAGAGAACAGAACGGAAAGCTGTTTTAAAGGCAGCTTTCCGTTCTGTTCATTTTCTTTAGAAAATACGGACAAAGGGTTCCCGTATTCTGTCCGTGTTCTGTCCGCAAAGTACCGCGTGCAGCATGAAAACGAAGCCGCGAACCTGTTTTTGGGCGAACGCAATGTTTGTTTTGCCGAAAAAGTCGAATTTTAAACATTCGCAATGGATTCTGCAATAATTCAATATGACGTTATATATTCTTCATGAAAAAGTGTGTTTATATACCGCGCCGTGCGGCGGGGTAGCATCCACTACCGAAAATTTCCGCGCGCCGCAGATGACACCGTCCAAAGAGTCCGGATCGCTGGAGCAGTGGATGAGCTCCACAGTCTCGCCCTGTTCCTCAAGATGGGCCGCGATGCGCCGCAGCAGGGTAGATTTGCCGCAGCCTGGGCCGGCCTTCAAAAGGGCCGAGGTCTGTGTTTCCGCATCTTTTACAACTTGTGTGTAATAACTGGAAAAACCGGTGGGGGAAAGCGCTCCCAAAAAGAAATCCAATTCCTGCTGTTGCATATGCATACACCCCTTTAGTCCATAGTATGTAAATGCTGGGGTTTTGACACAAAAACCCGCTGTAAAACAGCGGGTTTGCAGGATAATGCCTGCGCTTCGGTCAATCATAAGTGTGGGTGCACACGGCTTCGATTTTTTCGCGGATGGCGACATAGTCTGCGAAGCTCAGCGGCTTGTTGCCCGGGCTTCGGAGCAGCGCGGCTGGATGGAGCGTGGCGGTGAAGTAAACGCCGTTCTTTTCCACCCACTGGCCATGCTCTTTCATGACACTGTAATCCGGACGGATGATGCGCTGCGCGGCGATACGCCCCAGGCAGACGACGATTTTCGGCTTGATCAGCCGGAACTGCTCGCGCAGATAGGGGATGCATGCGTCCCATTCATTGGGCAGAGGGTCCCGGTTTTCAGGCGGGCGGCACTTGACAATATTTGTGATGAACACATTTTTTTCGCGGTCCAGGTGAATCGCTTTCAGGTATTGGTCCAGCAGCTGGCCGCTGCGCCCCACAAAGGGAAGGCCCTGCTCGTCCTCGTTGCGTCCCGGCGCCTCGCCGATGAACAGAACTTCGGCGTTGGGGTTTCCCGTGCCGAACACAACGTGGGTGCGGGTGCGGCACAGATCGCACTTTTCGCACACAAGGCAGGTTTGCTTTAATTGCTCAAAATCCATTTTTAATCACCTTTTATTGCTTTATTCTTTTAATTATAGCACATACCCCTTGCGGTTTTAAATGCGGATTGCTAAAATAGTATTGTACCTGGAAGGAGGACTTATAATGAATATTCTTGTGGAAACTTCTGCCCGTCATGTGCATGTAACCGAGGCCGATCTGGAGACCCTGTTCGGCAAAGGATATCAGCTCACTGTGAAAAAAGAGCTTTCTCAGCCCGGCCAGTACGCGTCTAACGAGCGCGTGACGGTTGTCGGCCCGAAGAAGGAGCTTGCCAATGTTTCGATTCTCGGCCCGTGCCGCAGCGCCACGCAGGTGGAGCTGAGCATGACCGATGCGCGCTCCATTGGTATTGTCGCACCGGTGCGTGAATCCGGTGATGTGGCCGGGTCTGCCGGCTGCAAGCTTGTCGGTCCGGCAGGCGAGGTGGAGATCGGCGAGGGCGTTATCATTGCCAAGCGGCATATCCACATGACTCCGGCCGATGCAGCGGCCGCAGGCGTGGCGGACAAGGATATTGTCAAGGTCGTTACAGGCGGCAACGGCCGTAAGCTGGTGTTCGATGATGTGGTCATTCGTGTGAGCGAGAAATTCGCTACGGCTATGCATATCGATACCGACGAAAGCAATGCTGCGGGCGGCCCCAACAGCGGAGAGATCATTAAATAAGAATGCCTGCGTGCAGGCGGGACGCGGCTTTTGCCGCGTCCCGCTTTTTTCTTGCATTCGGCTTGAAAATATAGTATAATATAACCCGAAACACCCGGAGGCGCGGCCGTGGCCGCGCATGTCTGCAGTTCCGTATAAAGGCGAAGGTGCGGCGGCCGGGGAGCCGCATCATAGAACAACCGGACAGGGCGAAGGTTTGTACTGTTCGGCATACAGAGGGCGGGCCCTGTGCGACGGGGCTCCATGAACCATGTCAGGCGGGGAACCGAGCAGCATTAAGTGGCCTGCCTTGTGCGCCGCAGGCAGCCTGTCCTCTGTATGCCGAGCCGTATAACGGGCGTTTAGCGCCGCGTCCTGTCCTGTTTTTTGCCGCATCTTCAAAAGGAGGCCGTGAAATATGTACCGTGCGCTTTACCGTAAATGGCGTCCTGCAACATTTGAGGACGTTGTGGGCCAGGCGGGCATTACCACGGCGCTGAAAAACCAGATATTGCACGACAAAGTAGGACATGCCTACATTTTTACAGGCACGCGCGGCACCGGTAAAACGACCTGCGCCAAGATATTTGCCAAAGCAGTGAACTGTCAAAGCCGGAATGGTGCTGACCCTTGCGGACAATGCCCGGTATGTACGGGTATTGACGACGGCAGTGTGATGGACGTTGTGGAAATCGACGCCGCATCCAACAATGGCGTGGACAATATCCGGGATCTGCGGGATGAAACGGCTTACACGCCCAGTGTCTGCACATACAAAGTATATATTATCGACGAGGTGCACATGCTCTCCACAGCGGCGTTCAATGCGCTGCTCAAAATAATGGAGGAACCTCCCAGCCACGTTATTTTTATTTTGGCCACCACGGAGATCCACAAGGTGCCCGCGACGATTCTGTCCCGGTGCCAGCGCTATGATTTCACCCGCATTGCGCCTCAGGATATCGAGGGCCGTTTGCTGTATGTGGCCGGGCAGGAGAAAATCGAATTGACGCCGGATGCCGCCGGGCTGATCGCACGGTTGGCCGACGGGGCGATGCGCGACGCGCTTTCCATTTTGGACACATGTGCAGGCGTGACGAACCAGGTGGATGCGGACGTTGTGCGCCGTATGGCGGGCGTGACTGATAAAAGCTACCTGTTTGATTTGGCCGGTGCCGTGGCAAGGCAGGATGCGGCGGGCGCGCTTCGCCTGGTGGCGGAACTGCGGGAGAAATCCATCGATATCAAGCGCTTGTGCGATGAAATGATCCTGCATTACCGCAATCTGCTGCTTGCCGGAATGTCCGGCGGACAAGGTCTGCTGGTAGGTGTGAGCCCGGAAGAAGAGCGGAAGTATCTGGAGGCTGCACCTAAAGTTCCTCAGAATGATGCGGTACGCGCCATCAAGATTTTATGCGGTGTACTGGACAAGATGGGGAAGGGGACCGACGCGCGCATCGAGCTGGAAGTCGCGTTGTTCAAGCTGTGCGAGGATGCGCCGGAGCTCCCGACGGTTCGTCCTGTTGCTTCGCAGCCCTTTGCTGCTGCGCCAGCCGCCCCGCAGCCGTTTGCGGCGGCTTCTGTCTCTGCGCCGGGAGCGCAGTTCAGTGCGGCGGCTGTTTCGGCTGTTGAAACTGCACCGACGGTTGTGTCCTCTGCCCAAATGCCTGCTTCAGCCGCCGAAGCCAAACCTGTGGCTGTAGCCTCTCCGCAGCAGCAGGCACCGAAGAAGGAGCCTTCCGCACCGAAGCCGGCAGCGCCATCTCTGGCGCCGCCTCCGCCGTTGGCGGACGGTGTGGTACAGGAGCCGTTTGCGGCATGGAAAAAAGTCGTTGCGGCGATGGAGGCCAAGGATCAGCTTTTGTTTGTCTATCTGCGCAATTCCAATGCATTTTATGATGGCAAGCGTGTATTGATCGACGGAAGCGACCTTTTCCTGGAGTATATGCGCAAAAATGACTATTCGGCAGACCTTATCAAAAAAACCATTGCTGAAGTGACGGGCACAAGATATGCCATCGGCCCCTACAAGCGCAAAAGGCAGGAGGAAGAGGCCAGACAGAGTGCCGAAGACGTTCTAAGCCAGCTGGAACGGCAGGGTGTTGAAATAGTTTACGAAAACGAATGATATAAAGGAGAAATCGTAATGAAAGCAAGATTACCGCAGGGGTACGGCAAGCAAAGCCAGCAGCAGTTGATGCAGCAGGTGCAGCAGATGCAGGAGAATATGCGTCTGAAGCAGGAGGAACTGGAAAACACAGAGTACAGCGTCACCTCGGGCGGCGGCATGGTAGAACTGAAGATGACGGGCAAACATCAGGTGACAGGGCTGAAAATCAACCCGGACGTTGTTGAAAAAGATGACGTGGAAATGCTGGAAGACCTGATTGCTGCGGCGGTAAACGAAGCGGTGCGTGTGGTGGACGAAGCGTCGGAAAAGGAAATGGGTGCGCTGACGGGCGGACTGAATATTCCTGGGCTGGGTCTGTAACGGGAAGAACGCAGAAGGAGCGAGAAGCGCATTATGGGATATAACGCGGCGCCGCTGGAACGGCTGATCGAACAATTCGCCAAGCTGCCGGGCATCGGCCGGAAAGGCGCCACGCGCCTGGCGTATCAGGTGCTGAGCATGGATAAAGAAGAAGCTCTGGATTTTGCCCGCGCCATTGAAGAAGCCCATACGAAAATCCATCGCTGCAGAGTGTGCCAGAATTTTACAGAGGATGAGATCTGCGCCATCTGTACCGGAGAGGCGCGGGACCACAGCGTGATCTGTGTGGTGGAAAACCCGCGGGACGTGACGGCGTTTGAACGCACGCGGGAATATCGGGGGCTGTACCATGTGCTGCACGGGCTGATTTCTCCGATGGACGGTGTAGGCGCAGAACAGCTCTGCATCAAAGAGCTGTTGGCGCGTATTCAGGCGGGCGGTGTAAAGGAAATCATTATGGCGACCAATCCCACGGTAGAGGGCGAGGCGACGGCCATGTATGTGGCGAAGCTTGTCAAGCCTCTGGGGGTGAAAGCCACGCGGCTTGCCTATGGCCTTCCCGTGGGCAGTAATCTGGAGTATGCCGACGAGGTGACATTGGGGCGTTCACTGGCAAACCGCGGCGAATTGTGACATGTGCGGGCGAAGCACTTGACAAAGGGGCCGCAATCGGGTATTCTATTATCCCACGGCAGGAGGTGACAAAATGGCCGGGCAGGAAAACAGCAAGTTGATCGCAGTGAACCGCAAGGCACGCCACGACTATTTTGTCATGGAAGCCATGGAGGCGGGCATCGAGCTGGTGGGAACGGAAGTGAAAAGCATCCGTACCGGCGCAGTAAATCTGAAGGACGCATGGGTGGAGATCGACGGCGGTGAGCTGTATGTTTTGGGCATGCACATCAGCCCATATGAGAAAGGCAACATTTTTAACCGGGATCCGGTGCGTAAACGCAAGCTGCTGGTGCATAAACGGGAGATCAAACACCTGCAGGAGCAGCAGAAGCTGCAAGGATATACGCTGATCCCCTTGCAGCTTTATTTCAAACGTGGTAAAGTAAAGTTGGAGCTTGGTGTGTGCAAAGGCAAAAAGCTCTATGACAAGAGAGCCGATATGGCGGCGCGGGAAGCAAAACGGGACATCGACCGCGCCATGAAAGAACAGCGCCGTTAAGGCTGTCATCGAACAGCCTTTTATATGGGGATGTAAAGGTTTCGACGGGGAGAGGAAAGCGAAAGCAGCGGGTAGTGCTCGGGGGACGCACTTAAAACGCCTCCAAAAAAATAGCTAACAACAATAAATTAGCTGTCGCTGCCTAATTAAAGGCAGCTGTCTTGCCCGGCTTACCGCGCGCCGGGGTCAAGGCATCATTTAGCGGTGCACGTGAGCAGCATCAAGCTTTGTTTGCTGCCATGAACTGATGAAGCTACCGAAGCGGCGGCCCGTTTACCGGCCTGCCGATGGGGGAATCCTGTAGGTGAACTGCACCCGGAGATACTAGCGTGGACCTCTTTTCGGACACGGGTTCGATTCCCGTCATCTCCACCACAACAAATAAATCCGAACCTTATGCCGGTTGGCGGCGGGTTCGGATTTATTTGTTTTTCCGGACAAAAAAGTCTTTTACATCCCGGCTTTAAATCCCCTGCCTATAAACATAAGAGCGTACAGTCCTGTTTCAGAAAGGATTGTACGCCTTTTTCGACTTTCGGCCATTGCAAAGCTTATAATGGTATTCTGATAAACGGGCTGTTGCAGACCTAAGGATATGAAAACGGCAAGCGCTCTGCAGAGGTCTTGCTGTTCTTAGTTTCTTTGAATGGATTCTGTCCTGCCTTTGTATTCGCTTTGGATGATTTCGTTCATTTCTTCCGGCGTTTCTATACATCCTCCTGCCAGCCACATCTTCACGATAGCATTGAATCCGCTTCTAAAAAACTCTATATGATAATGGACGAACCGATTGTCAAAATGATTCGCCGCCAGCTCGGTATCATATTTTACAATTTTGAACCGATTGTCGTATCCAAGTTTGAAGTATGTCTTATAGAATAATTGATTCTCGGCAATATGCCGGAACAGCTTCAAATAATCGTTGCTGTTAAAGCTTTTCTCCACCTCATCGCGGTATAATTCGCGGACACTTTGCTCCAAGCTTGTTCGCACCACATCTGCCAATTCATAAATATCCACATAGTTGGCGTAAAAAGTAGAACGATTTAACCCTGCCAGATTGCAAATGTCCGATACTGTGATTTGGTTTAACTCTTTTGCCTGCAAAAGCTCCACAAAGACAGATTCGATTTTTGCTCTGGATTCTTTTTTCCTCTTGTTATTTTTTGTATTCATAAAAGGAACCCTCATTATTCCAACACTCGGTCTGATATTGACGATTGTTTTCATTCCTTGCCCTCATTATACTATTAATTGTAATAATCAAACAAGTGTTGATTTTATAATGTCAGAGGTGATTTTATGAAAACAAGAGAGTTTAAACAAGCAGAATGTTTCTACCCCAACGACCAAAACAAGAACATGATGTATATCAGGAACACCGTGAAAGCCCCCAATGTTCATATTGGCGAATTCACCTTTTATGATACGCATGGAATAATTGGCGCTGATTTTGAACGAGATAATATTCTTTATAATGTACCAGGACATGGGGATTTATATATCGGCAAATTTTGCAGTATAGCCTATGGTGTAGAAATCATTATGGGCGCAGCAAACCATAGCATCCATTCATTTTCCTCTTATCCGTTCAATCTGATCAGCAAAAATTGGGCTTCACGTTTGGGAATGAGAAAAGAAGATATGCCCGATAAAGGAGATACCATCATCGGCAATGATGTGTGGATCGGGCGGAAAACCCGTATTATGCCCGGAGTGAAGATTGGTGATGGGGCAATTATCGGGAGTTACAGCGTTGTAACCAAAGACGTCCCCCCTTATACAATCGCGGCAGGCGATCCGATTAAAGTTATCCGGCCGAGATTTACCCCGGAGATAATTGAATTTTTGGAGCATATCAAGTGGTGGGATTTTATGCCCCAGCAGCTTGAAAGGGCAATCCCTTATCTTTCGTCCGTAGATTTGGAGCAATCACGAAAGGCGCTGGAAACAATCGCAGAATAGTTCCGTTTTATTGAATCAAACAATGGAGGTTTCTGTTATGAAGAAAAGCAGTTTTGTAACAATGGTTTTGGGAGCAATCAGCGTCGCTTTGTTTGCGTTGGGAATGTGCATGGCACTTTTACCAGAATGGAATGCGTTTAAGCCGGGTGTTGTTTGCGGCTGTGCAGGCCTGATTCTCGGCATTATTACCGTTATCATCTGGCGCAAAATGGAAGGCAAGCAACCTGTACATTTATCTGGCAAAGCAATTTTGACGGCAGTTGTCGGAATCGTTGGTGCCCTGGCACTTGGCGTTGGTATGTGTTTTAGCATGGTATGGGAACAGATGGTGCCAGGTGTTGTCGCCGGGCTTGTTGGTATCGTTGTTTTGCTCTGCCTGATTCCCTTGACGAAGGGAATCAAATAGCCCGCCATGTTCCGGAAGGCGAAAGAAAAAGCGGCTATAAAACAGATGCTGAAGGAGCAGCATAACCGAGTTATTCTTTCTGCATCTGCGGGCCTTGGATTGAATCTTGCCTATGCTCTGTATCACGGAGTGATTGGCATCATGACGGGTTCTCTATGGTTCTTGCTGCTCTGTGCATACTACATGATCCTGAGTGTCGTTCGTTTTTCGGCGGTACTGTACGACCACCAAAGCACAAAAAACATCCTCTTTTTTTCGGAACAGTTTTTGTTCCGATTTCTTGTATGATGATTGCCATTGCGGCTTACACATTTTATAAAATGACAATGGCAATTGTGAATGCGATTAAGGCCGGAAAACAGCAATCTTTATGGTTGACTGCAATACGGAATATTGGCTGTGCCGATGCGGCCGCTTCTCTCTTAACGCTGCAGCATTCCATGCTTGTGTCCTTTGAGGGAATGAGCAACCGGGATATAGATCTGATGAATGCTCTGGCCGGAGCAGGCGTATGCCTGCTGACGACAGCGTTGGGAACGCATATGATTTTAAGGAAGGAAAAACAAAATGACGAAATCAAAACTGGTAAAGGCGAATGAGAAAATCGCCGAAAGCGTAACCAAAGGGTTTCAAAAAATACAGGATACCGTAGTCGGCGAATATACAAAAATTGAGGACAAATTCGTGGCGCAGTATTTAACCCATGCAAGAGAGTCTGTTGCACAGGCAAAGGAACGGCTAAGGCAAGAACAAGCAGAACGAGAAAACAATAAAACAAAATAGGCGTTATACCCTTTGGGAATAACCAATGGTCGTACCGTGCAGTCCTAGTTGGATTGTAAAAAGAGGGCGGACGAACATCGTTTTCTCGTACCTGACGGATGGAGTTTAAAAGGGGGAACAGTTGAAAATTCCGAGCGGAAAGAAACTCAAGTTTTCTCGGTTTTAGGCAGCCGGATAAAGTTTACAAAAAAGATATAGACTGTTTCGTCTAAAAGTGGTATGCTGAGAAACGCAATAAATAGACGGATTCGTCTATATCTTTGAGGTGCTGTTTAATATGGTGTTTTTAGATGTGTTGAAATTGATTTTCGCAGTTTTTGTTGCTCATTTGTTCGGGAAATTGGTTTCAAAGCTCAAATTGCCGGCAATTCTTGGATGGCTGCTGGCAGGCATGACATTGGGCCCGCACGCACTGGGCCTTCTGAACGAGCCCATGATGGGAGCCGCATGGTATACTACTGCGGAAAGCATTCTGGAGTGCGTCGTGGGCCTCATGATCGGTACGGAGCTTATCTGGCGCAAGATAAAAAAGGCTGGCAAGCAAATCGTCGTCACGACCATCACCGAATCCCTGGGGACATTTCTGGTCGTCAGCCTGGTGTTCGGCGTCATTTTTGGGATAACCGGCGTGCCGTTGTACCTGGCATTCCTGTTCGGCGGTATCGCTTTAGCCACAGCGCCGGCCCCGTCGCTTTCCATTGTGAATGAAATGAAAACGGCAGGGCCTGTCACGAGCACGCTGATTCCTATGGCGGCGCTGGACGACCTTGTCGGGGCACTGGTGTTCTTTACGGTTGTTGCGCTTGTTTCGGCTCACATTTCGACGGCCGGGATTCCGGTTTTGGGCGTGCTGTTTCTTGTTTTTCTCCCTGTGCTCATAGGAGCGGCAACAGGCTTTGCAGCGGGAAAACTGCTTCAAAAAGCCCATACGGCAAGCGGAGCACTTGCCGCAATGCTGTTGCTGCTGCTGTGTTCGGCGGCAATAGGCATGGTGCTGAATCAATATGTTCTGCCTGTACCGGCCATCAATTTTTTGCTTATTGGTATGGCGTTTTCGACGGTATTTGCAAATATGATCTCAGAGAAACAGCTTGCAGAAATCATGAAAGTGATGGACCCTGTGATCGGAATAAGCCTGATCATTGCGATACTGAATCTGGGGGCGCCGCTGGACTACCATTTGATTTTCGGAGCAGGCCTTTATACCGCCATCTATATCACGGCCCGGGCGATAGGCAAATACAGCGGTGCATATTTGGGCGCATCTGTCACGCATGCGCCGCAGACAGTCAAAAAATTTTTAGGGTTTACGTTGCTGCCGCATTCAGGAGTATCGCTGGTGTTTACCGGTATCGCGGTCTCCGTACTGAACGGCCCGGCGCCGGAGTGCGCTTCTATCATTCAAGGAACGATTGCAGCCGCAGCGGTTATCAATGAAATCATCGCTGTTTTTATGGCAAAGAAAGGCTTTGAATGGTCAGGAGAACTGCATCAGGCAGAAAGGAATCCGTGATATGACGCAAAGGGAACGGCAGGAGCATGCAAAAAAGACGATTTTTCAGGCAGCGCTGGCGGAATTTGGCACGCAGCCGTACGAGGCCGTGACGATGGACCGGATCTGTTCGCGCCACGGGATCTCGAAAGGGATGATGTATCATTATTTTTCCAGCAAGGATGAATTGTTTCTTCTTTGCGTTAAAGAATTGTTTCAGTCACTGCAAGCGTATATCCAGGAAGAATCGACGCAAATACAAAAAGAAAACAGTCATGCCGCTATCCGTCAATATTTCATGCTTCGCGAGCGCTTCTTTGCGCGGGAGCCCGCATGGGAAGTGATTTTTGAGAGTGCGATGGTACATATGCCGGAGCACTTGAGAGCGGATATTCTGGAACTGCGGCGTCCCGTGCGTGAAATGAACCGGCGTTTCCTGCAAGAGGTGATTGCCGAAATGTCTTTGCGTCCTGCTGTAAAAGCAGAACATGCAGCCCGTTATTTGGAAAGCTTGGAGTGTGTGTTCCGCCGGATACTGGAGCAGTATTGCGCAAAAGATGATCCCAAAGATGCTCGCTCTATGCTGACGGCTGCCGAAGAAGTTCTGGACATGCTGCTTCTGGGCATATTGAAAAGGTGAGAAGTGTTTTCTTGCAAAAAAAACGGATATTCAGCAATTTTTCACTTTACTATGATAGCGTAATATAGTATAATGAATCTCGCCGCAGTGAACTGTGGTATGAGAGGAGTTTGAAAGCATATGAAAAAGATTTTCGGCCTTATTTTGAGCGCGGCAGTTTTGGGTACTGTACTGACTGCCTGCGGAGGTTCCGGCGCGGGCGTGTCTTCCTCCGGCGCTGCCGGCGCATCTGAACCAGCTTCGGCTTCGGAGAGTGCGGTGAACAGCAGCGTATATGGCACCACACTCGCGGATATTCAGGCAAAAGGCGAGCTTGTCATCGGTCTGGATGATACATTCGCTCCCATGGGCTTCCGGGACGAAAGCGGAAACCTTGTTGGTTTCGACATTGACCTTGCTACGGCGGTGTGCGAAGAATTGGGTGTAAAGGCGACATTCCAGCCTATTGATTGGGATGCGAAGGAAATGGAGCTTTCTTCCGGAAATATCGATTGCATCTGGAATGGGATGTCCATCACGCCGGAACGTGAGGAAGCGATGAGCCTCTCCCAGGCGTATCTGAACAACAAAATCGTCATTATGACGAAGGAAGGCGTTACAGTCTCTGCCAAAGAGGACCTTGTGAATTATAACATCGGCATCCAGGCCGGCAGCGCAGCGCTTGAAGCGGTAACGAACGATGCCGTTTACGCGTCCATTCAGGACAAAATTACGGAGTATCCCACTTATGATGAAGTGATTTTGGATGTGCAGGCGGGTCGTTTGGACTGCATGATCATCGATGAGGTATACGGCGGTTACAAAAACGCTAAGCTGGGGAACATTTTCTCCGTCTCGGAAGTGGACTTTGGAGACGATTTGTATGCGATCGGATTCCGTAAGGGTGACGCTGAACTGACGCAGGCTGTCAACGACGCGATCAACGCTTTGATTGAAAACGGAAAAGCAGCGGAGATCAGCGAAGCCTGGTTCGGCGCGGATATCGTCGTCAAAGGCTAAATTGTGAACAGCGCGGACGGGGCCGCCCCGCCCGCGCTTTTTGCGGGGCGCCACAGAGAACTGCAAAAAGGGGAGCGAAGATGAATCTTGAATATATTCAGGCGATTTTGCCGGCATTGTTGAAAGGAACGGGGCAGACGCTTCAGGTGTTTTTCCTGACGCTGGTCTTATCACTGCCTTTGGGGCTGCCGTTTGCCCTGGGGTCGATTTCACGCTTCTTTCCGGTACGTTTTTTGTCAAAGGCATATATTTGGGTGTTCCGCGGCACGCCGCTGATGCTTCAGCTGTTCTTTGTGTATTACGGGCTCCCTATTATGTTCGGGCCTGCGTTCCGGATGGAAAACACCGTAGCCGCTGTACTTACATTCACGATGAATTATGCGGCATATTTTGCAGAGATCTATCGGGCCGGCGTGCAGTCTATCGACCACGGCCAGCACGAAGCGGCCAAGACGCTCGGCTTTAGCCGCTGGCAAACCATGCGCATCATTATCATCCCTCAGACCATCGCCCGTGTAATTCCGCCTGTGAGCAACGAGGTCATCACGCTCATCAAGGATACGGCCCTAGTGACGGCAATTGGTGTGGGGGAATTGCTGAAAGCGGCCAAGGACGCCAACAATCGGGATGTAAATCCTACGGCATTTTTTATTGCTGCCGTGATTTATCTGGCGCTTACCTTTTTGCTCACGCTGCTTTCGCAGTGGTGTGAAAGGCGTTTTTCCCGCCATGAGAGGAAGGAGGCGTGAGATATGGCGATTTTGTCGATCGAGCATGTCAGCAAACGGTTTGGTTCCTTTACAGCTCTGGACGATGTTTCTCTTCAGGTGGAGCAAGGGGAAGCGGTAGCAATCATCGGTTCGTCCGGCAGTGGCAAAAGCACATTGCTGCGCTGTGTGAACAATCTGGAACGCGTTTCGGCCGGCCGCATTGTCATTGATGGGGATGTACTGGTGGACACAGTAAAAGGCACCGCGAAATACCCCCCCGAAAAAGAAGTGCGGCGTATCTGCACCAAAACAGGAATGGTGTTCCAGCATTTTAACCTTTTTCCTCATCTGACATGTCTTGAGAATATCACCGTCGCGCCGCTGCGTATTCTAAAGCGGGACAAGGCAGCAGTTCTGGAGGAAGCCATGGAGCTTTTGGATGTTGTGGGGCTTCGAAATAAAGCGGACAGTTATCCTGCACAGCTCTCCGGCGGACAGAAGCAGCGTATTGCGATTGCCCGGGCACTGGCAATGAATCCGCAGATCATGTTGTTTGATGAACCGACAAGCGCTCTGGACCCTGAGACGACCAACGAAGTAATTGTCACGATACAGAAGCTGGTGGCGCGCGCGGTTACAATGTTGATCGTAACGCATGACATGCGTTTTGCAAGAGATTCCGCCAGCCGCGTTCTCTTTATGGACGAAGGAAAGATACTGGAGGAGAATACGCCCGAAAAGTTGTTCGAATGCCCTGAAAGCCCGCGGCTGCGTGCATTTTTACAGTCTATCCATTAAAAAGCGAAAAAGCAACCAGGTGCTTTCACATCTGGTTGCTTTTTCACTGTAACGCTTATTGGCTTTACAGGTTGGTTACAATCGTAAAAACACATAGCGGCTGGAGGTCGACTGCTCCGGAGAAAAATAATATCCGTCTTCTTCGAAAAGGCTCAGCTGGTCCGGTGCTGTCAAGCGGTTTTTCACGATGAACCGTGCCATTTTGCCGCGTGCCATTTTTGCATGGGTCGCCGGCATGCACCATTTTCCGCGTTTGAATTCCAGAAAATCACAGGTGATAAAAATATCCTGTGCGCGGAGGTATCGGGAAACCGCTTTCGAATACTCGGCAGAAGAAAGATTGATAACAGGGGCGCCGGCCTGAAAAACGGCATCATGCAGCATGCTGCCCCAAAATTCATACATTGTTTTGCCGCAGCAGCGAAAATTGCTTTCAAAATCGAGACGATGTGGAAGAATGTTATCCAATGGGCGCAGAACGCCGTAGAAAGCGCTCAGGATGCGAAGAGTATCCTGAGCGAAGGCGAGATCCTCCCGGGAGAGCGTTGCGGCATCAAGAGCGCTGTAAGCCAGTCCGTGGTAGCTGAGGAGCGCGGGAGAGCCGGGGATAGACGCGTTCCAATCTTGGATATCCGTAAATGCGCGCAGCGCAAGCTGCGGGTTGACCTTCAGAACGCTCTCCAGTTGAAACGGTGCACAACGCTTCATCGATGTTGAGAGGGTTTCGGTCTGCTGCAAAAACATAGGGAGCGTAGCAGGCGGCGGAGTGGGCACACGGCGCATGTTTTTGGCGGGAGAAAGGATCACGAGCATTTCGTGCAGCCTCCTTCTGGCAATATAAGATTAGTATAACATCTTTGGGATGTTTTTTTCAAAGCCTGTTTATTTTGAACGGGTTTGATGCTATACTGTAACAAACAACAAAACTATGGATAAACAGGAAGAAATCTTATTATGCCAAAAGAAAAATTTAAGACTGTATACATCTGCACCTCCTGCGGAGAAGCAAGCCCCAGATGGATGGGACGCTGCCCCTCTTGCGGGGAATGGAACACAATGGTGGAAGACATCGTAAAAGAAACGAAAGGGAAGGGCGTATCTGCTCCGGCGACAGGAAACGCGTCCATCATCGCCAGCAGGCTTAAGGATATTAGCACCACGGAAGAGCGCAGCCGCATCATCACCGGAATCAGTGAACTGGACCGCGTGTTGGGCGGCGGTATTGTTTTGGGAAGCGTCGTGCTGTTGGGCGGCGAACCGGGCGCAGGAAAGTCTACGCTTCTTCTGCAATTATGCGGGGCGGTCTCCAGGCAGGTGGATGTACTTTACATCACTGGAGAGGAATCTACAAGGCAAATTAAGCTGCGGGCAACACGCCTGCGGGTAGAAGAAGAGAATATCATGCTGGCGGCGGAGACCGATATCGGTTCGATTTGCGATTTGGTCGAACAAACAAAACCCGGCATTGTCGTTGTTGATTCTATCCAGACGATGCACTGTGCGGAGATATCATCCTCAGCGGGAAGCGTGTCGCAGGTCAAGGAGTGCACGGCGCGGCTGCTTACCGTGGCAAAAACGCTGGAAATTCCCACATTTATCGTGGGCCATGTCAACAAGGACGGCGCAATCGCCGGGCCGAAAGTAATGGAGCATATTGTTGACACCGTGCTTTATTTTGAAGGAGATAAAACGCTGCCGTACCGCGTGCTTCGTGCTGCTAAAAACCGTTATGGGAGCACCAATGAGATTGGCATGTTCGACATGACGGGCACCGGGCTGAAGGTGATTGAAAACCCTTCCAAACTGCTGCTGGAAGGGCGCCCAATTGGCGTGAGCGGCAATTGTGTTGCATGCACGATGGAAGGAACGCGTCCCATTTTGTCGGAGATCCAGGCGCTGGTAACCAAAACAGGCTTTGGCACGCCGCGCCGTGCCGCATCCGGATTTGATTTCAACCGGATGAACCTATTGTTGGCCGTGCTGGAAAAGCGGGCAGGATATTTTCTGGGGAATTTGGACGTTTATATCAATATTGTAGGCGGCTTGGAACTGGACGAAACTGCATGCGATCTGTCGGTTTGCCTGGCGGTCGTATCCAGCCTGATGGACAAACCTGTACCGGACGATATGATTGCAATTGGTGAAGTCGGGCTTGGCGGTGAGGTGCGAAACGTAACAAATCTGGAATATCGTCTTCGAGAATCGCAGCGTATGGGATTTGTGCGTGCGGTCGTGCCCAAGCACAGCCTTGCACAAATCGATCCGAAGGAATTCAATACAATGGAATTGCTGGGTGTAACGTATGTGAAGCAAGCGATTCAGCTATTGTAGACGATTCAATGCAGTTATGGATTAATCTAAAAAAGGGAGGGACGACGAATCTTGATCTTGAAAAACCCCTGAATTTGATAGAGAGGAGGGACATATCGGGCAGGAATGAGGAATAGCAGCAATTTCGCTAAGCGGTGATTTAGCGGAAATTGCAAAAGTGTCTATTTGTGCAATATGACGACTGGAGGGAGTCGCTGAAGGTTTGTTTTCTCAGCGTTTTGCACAATTATAGATATACAAGGCCCGCCGGGGGATTGCTCCGGCGGGTCATTTTATTTGTTTAGGGCTTCTATTATTTTATCCTTTAGATTTTGTGTTCCGTACGTGTGAATAATTTGGAGGTGTGCGGATTTTAATGCTTCATCTACAAACTGGTCGCGTTGTATTCTTTTTTCGGTGATATGTGATTTGTCATCCAGTTCGATTACTAGTTTGGGTTTAAAGGTTTGGTTTTCGCACAGGACAAAGTCAATGTGCTTGGCTTTTATTTTATTGAATGCGGTTTGCCAATTTTTATCATTTCTTGGGGGTTCTATAATGTCTGCAAGCCTTACTTTTGGGAATATCTCCAGTTCCAATTCGCAAGCGATCTCTTTTAAGGCTTTATAAAAGTAAAATTCGTTTTTGGTGAAGAAGTATGTTTTTTTGTAATATTGATAGATTTTTTGTTCGTCAACTTTCTCTGGGGTTTCTTCTGTGTTTTTAGGTGTGGGTGCTTTTCTTTTGTTTAGGTTGAATACTACAAGTGCGATGATTCCTAGGAGGATAATCCCCATAATGATTTCCATTATTTTTCCAACCTTTCTTTGCTTTCAAGGTAGAAGTCAATCATTTTTCGGATTTCCAGAGATACACTTGTTTTATTTTGTTTAACAAGTTCTTCTATGTCTTACAATGTATACTTAAAATGTCATTAAATGTATGACAAAATATTTTTTAATGCTTATGTAAAACGAGGTGAAAAAAGTGAAAGTATTAGGGATTGAGCCTAAGAAGTATTTCAGCAAGAAGCAGCAGCGTGACGTAACGGGGTTTAGTATGTATTTCGACCAGGAGTCGGAGAATGTGTATGGGCTTGCGGTAAAGGAAGAGTGGGTTTCGAATGAAGTGTACGCGGATTTCATTTCTCTGTTCGACAGTGACCCTCATAGAGCGCTTGGTGAGCAGGTGGAAGTGTTTTATAACCGATATAGGAGCGTCTCCAAAATCGTGCCATGCTCCTGATACAGTAGGTTGCCCGGATAGTTCATATACGTGCAATGTTTGCGAATATTGGGGGAAGGAGGATGACACATGACAATTTTTGATGTTTTGGCTTTTAAGATGGTCACGGCTCTGGCTTCCAGCACGGCGACTGTAACCGCTTCGGATTGGTCTGCGGTAGTGGATGCTATGACGGGGCAAATCAGTGTATCTACTATTGTGGCTACGTTGGCCGTGTTCGTCGGTGCCGTTATCGGCATTGTGTTTATGTGGTGGGGCGTGCGAAAAGCTGTTCGAACCATCATGGCAGCCTTCAGAAAAGGCAAGGTTTCCGTTTAAACGACGGGGCGGGAGTTCGCTCCCGCCCTTTTCTTTTGGGTGTATATATGTTTGAAACGATTGATAAATACATGCGTTCGCGTGTTGATATAGATGATTTGTCTGCATCGGTTAAGTACAAGCGGGATTTTCGCAAGAAGAATCCTACGTACTTTGACCCGGACGGTATACTGGTTTTCTGCGGGCCGCAGGGGAGCGGGAAAACGCTTTCGGCTGTCCGGTATGTGCTTGACCTGCTCCGTGCCTTTCCGCATGCAATTCTTTGCTCGAATGTCAAAATATATGGTTTGCCGGATTCGGTTCGGTATGTACAGTACACTGGTTTGGATTGCTTTGATAAATACAACAACGGCTTCGAGGGTGTTATTTTCCTGATTGATGAGATTCACATAGAATTTAATTCGCTGGAAAGCAAAAACATGCCTGTGAGTATTATTACAGAGATTGCCCAGCAGCGTAAGCAGCGCAAGCATATTGTGGGGACTTCTCAGGTTTTTGGACGCATTGCAAAGCCTTTCCGGGAGCAGTTTAAGTATGTGGTGCAGTGTAAGACGTTCTTCGGTTTGATGTCTTTCAATCGTGTGAGCAGGGGAGAAGACATTGAAACCAAGATAGATGAAAGCATCAGCTGCCCGGTATACCGGCGTTATTTCTTCTTTCACTCTCCGAAGCTGTACCAGAGCTATGATACGTATGCCAAAATTGAGAGGTGTGAATCCACCCAAAGGGGGCTTGTGAAAAGATGAATATTCAGGAGATTATTTTACTATTTGCCGACGTCGTAAAAGAGGCAATGCCTTTTGTCGTTGTCTTTTTCTTCGGTGGGTATATTGTGAAGGTGTTTTGCAATGCTGCCTTTGGTGGGAGGTTTAAGCTGTGAGGATTTTTTTTGGATGTGTCGTGTCATGTTCGGTGCTTTTGTCCTCTTTCTTGGGTTCGGCAGCCTGGTCGCAATCTGGTACAAGTGAGCCGCCGGGACTGGATGAGATTATAGCCGCAGCGAACAGTTATGTAGAGGCGTCACCGTCATGGACTCCGGCCGAGGCTCCGGAGGGAGCCGGGCCGGAGTCTGACGAGGGAGGGAATAGTGATGTATTGGATTCTGAAGCAAGTGTATTACCAGATGCCGCGGCGGGTGAAGCGGTTCCTTTTGCTCTTGATGATAGTATTTATTCTGGTAGTATTTCTACTACAATACTCGACATCTTTGCAGGCGTTTGCTCGAAATATCCTTCAAAGGATTATGTAGCGTTCCGATCGGGGCAGTACACCTATGATTTATATATCGGAGAGATCTCTCTGGCCGGGGCCTTCTCCGGCACGCAGCTGCTCCATGTTGTCTATGATTCTGCGTCGAATTACAACAATGGCCCATATCTCCGGTACAATACCGAGGATCTGGGCCTTACTCCGGGGACTTCTCTAGTTTATAGCAATCTGGGAGATTATCCAGCTCTTCCAATTCAGGGGGTGCCGTATGAAAAAGCGCTTGTATTCGGTTCTGTTGTTGTTTTCCTTTTTTTGTTGCTCCGGTGGGTTTTTGGTAGGTCACGCAGCTGAAGAGGATTGTCCGGGGCATGTTTCTATATATTTGACGGATGGTGGGGTTCGTACTGGTTCTTATTGGGGTGGTACCGTCAATACAGGTGGATGGACTGACAATTACGGTATTTTTGTAAATAGTAACAATCATGCTAATTTGCCGCAGTCTGGCATTGTGGATTATACTCGTTTTTTTTATGGTGCTTCTAGCACTTCATCTTTATCTTTGACGAAGGGTGGTACCTATCTTTTTGGCGTTAAGTGCGGTATTGCTCGTGACTGGACTATCAGTTGGATGCCTCCAGCGAAGATTGTTTTTGCGGATGGTTCTGTTTTTACTTCTTCTTCTGTCGGTCAAGTTGTTGGAGATTACGAGCTCATTTCATGGATTTACGATTCGGATACTTTTACTCTTTTGTTTGAAATCAAGGCGCTTGAGGACCGTTTTCTTACTTATTTTGACTTTTACAGTTCTTGGTATACCACTGCTACTTTCAATTTTTCTAATGTTCCTTCTTATACAAGTTCTGCTGGTATTAAGTTTCATATGCTTTTTTCTGGGTTTTGGACAGTTTCCTCCAATGTTCCTTCAGATGGTGGCGTTAGTGAATCAATTCAGAATCAGACGCAGGTTATTATTGGTAGTATTGATAATAGTGTTCAGACTGTTACAACAGCTATTACAAATCAGACAACGACTATTACGAATCAGATATCGGATAGTACCAGTATTTTAAAGGGTGCTGTGGAGCAGGCCGGGCAGCAGATATCTGATAAGGTGGGGCAGGCTGCCAGTGATATTACAGGTAAAGTTGACGAGACCGGGCAGGCTATCCAGGACAAGATAGATGAACAGTATGATATTTCAGATGCTTCGCAGGTTGGCGAAGCTGCCCAGGGCTTCGCAGATCAGGCAGCGGAAAGCCTGGGCGTGGTCAGTTATGTGGATACTCTTTTTTCCGGCCTGTCCGGCCTGGTCACTGCCGGCTCTACAACGCTGACCTTTCCGGCTCTTGCTTTTTCGGTCGAAGGTACGGAGTATCAGTTCTGGGAGGAATACACTTTTGACCTTGCCCAGCTTGACGGATGGTTTGCCGGTTTGATGGCTGCCGTCCGGCTGGCTACTTCTACGGTTGTTGTAGGGGCTGTCATTCACTATTTGCAGTCGGTTTACAAGGATGTGATTGGATGATACTGAATATGGTTTTAGGCTTGATGCAGTCAATTTTATCGTTCGTCCTTGGTCTGTTGCCGCTGCCGGATGTTCCTTCATGGCTCGTGGAGTTGACGGAAACTGTTCTCGGTTACATGAAAACAGGTATGGGAATTGTGCTCTTTTTTGTCCCTCAGACAGTCGTTCAAGGTGCGCTTGATTTGGTGATTCTCGTTTGGACGGTTGTACATGGTTACAAGCTGGTTATGTGGGTTCTTCGTAAAATCCCCATGCTGGGCATTGAATAGAAAAACCCCGGCATAGCCGGGGCGTTGTTCAGACTTCTTCAAATCCGATTAAATCGAATTGGTCTTCAAAGTCTGGGTCTTCTTCATAGACCGGTTTGTATTCTTTTCCGTCCTGTTCGTAGACTTCTCCGTTCCATTTTGTGTCCCAAAGTTCTGTTCCGTCTTCGAGTGTCCATATAGAGAGTTTCTTTTGTTGGTTTTGCCGGAGGCCCTCATCCTCTATTGGCAAAAAGCCCCTTTCGTAAAGGGGCGACAAAAGGGGATAGGGGCCCCTTTTGTGGGGTTCGAGGTGGCCGAAAATGGCCGCCGTGAGGCTCACTCGACCTCATAACACATCTCGCTCACCCCCTACGGAAAAAGCGCATAACATTGCGGTTTGGAGGCGGTTTTTTGTACACCAGAATTTATGAATATTCAGAGGGTACAAAGAAGCGTTTCCGTGTCATTGGATTCAAGGGTTTTCGCCCGATGCCGGGAGGGGATAGGGCGGAGCCTTCGGAGCATGATTTCAAGCTGGATGAAAGCCTTTGTCGTTCGCGTCGGAATATTCGGGACATCATTCTTTGTAACAGGTTTGTATATTTCTGTACTTTCACTTTTTCAGATTGTAAGACGGACAGGCGGGATTTACAGGCGCTTTCTAAGGCCTTGCGCGAATTTTTTAAAAATTTCCGGAATCGGTATGCACCGGATTTTAAATACATTATTGTTCCGGAGCGCCACAAAAATGGTACATGGCATTTTCACGGCCTGATTTCCGGAATTCCGTCCAGTGAGTTTGTTTGTCCCGAAACTATTACGTGGCGTGACCCGGAAACGAATACGCTGAAAAGGATTCGTAATACAAAAGGTTATTTACGCTGGTATCGGTATTCTGTTAAGTTTGGGCATTTCGATTGTAGTATCATCAAACACTATGAGGCATGCGCTGCCTATGTGAGTAAGTACATCACAAAGCAGCTTGCCGATCTGGCTAAGTCTAAGCATTTATTTTTCGCTTCGCAGGGGTTGAAAAAGCCTGACCTTGTGTTCGATGAGGATGGCGTTCCGTTTCCATTCGAGCAGGCCGAGCATGAGGATGAGTATTGCCGGATCTCGTGGGCTACTGGTGAGCAGCTTATCGGCACGATGCTGCCGGAATGGTATGACGAATGGGCTTCGGATGTCCGAGAGCCGGAGCAGCTGCCCTCTGGCATGACGCGCGCCCAGCTGGAGCAGTACATATTTGAGCCGCTTACTGGTGATCAGCTTTCGCTTTTAGAATCTGCGGAACAGGTTCCCGTGCCTTGGGATATGTGATATACTAAAGAAAAAGTCGGAGGGAGGAACGACAAATCTTAATCTTGAAAAACCCCTGAATTTGATAGAGAGGAGGGACATATCGGGCAGGAATGAGGAATAGCGGCAATTTCGCTAAATTGAAATTTAGCGAAATTCAGGGGAGGCGGTTCAAATGGATGGTATGTATTCCTGATTTCAAACGATATGGATTTTTTTGAGCACCTATATTGATCCTCGCAATCCCAACAAACATGGCGACTATAAAGATTGCCCGGAGCTTGTCGTACGTTATCTGTACGACAGTGAAACCATCCGCGGCCTTTCGCCGCGTACAGTGAACGGATATTACATTGATTTGCGCACCTTTTTTCGTTTTTTAATGCAGTTACACGGGCTTGTCCCGGCAGATGTGCCTCTGGATGAAATCGACATCCGCCGCGTGGATTTGGATACGATCAAAAGCGTCACCACCAGCGATATCTACGAATTTCTGCATTATGTCACGCGGGAGCGCGATAACGCTCCCGCGACCCGTGCACGCAAGCTTTCCAGCCTGAAAGGATTTTATAAGTATCTGTGCAATAAAATGAAGGTTTTGGAAATAAACCCCACCGATGACGTGGAAACGCCGGCATTGAAAAAACGTCTGCCCAAGTACTTATCACTGAATGAAGGCGTCGAACTGCTGAAAAATGTGCAGTCCGACTTTTACGAACGCGATTATTGTATCCTAACGCTGTTTTTGAATTGCGGGATGCGTTTGAGTGAACTGGTTAATATCAATATTACCGATATTCATGGTGACGGCACGATCCGGATCGTCGGGAAAGGCAATAAAGAGCGGCTCGTTTATTTGAACGATGCGTGTAATACTGCACTGCGCCGCCTGTGCGACGAGCGCGCCAAGCTGCCGAATTTGCAGGACAAAAAGGCTCTTTTTGTTTCCAAGCATACCGGGAAGCGGCTTTCCGCGCGGCGTATCCAGCAAATCGTGGACAACTGTCTGAAAGCGGCGGGTTTGTCTGGAAAAGGATATTCCGTTCACAAATTGCGGCACACGGCGGCGACGCTGATGTATCAGGAAGGCCATGTGGATATGCTTGCCCTCAAGGAGATTTTGGGACACGCGCATGTATCCACAACAGAAATCTATACCCACATGGGGACGGCACAGCTTCGGCAGGCAGCCCAGGCGTCTCCTTTTGCAAAGCTCGATTTTGAAAAAGCGCCTGAACAGCCGGTAAAGGCTGCAGCGCTGCCTGAGCATTCGGATGACGAACTCTGAATGCCGTTTTCCCTGTCCCCTCCTCTTTATGGCGGTTAAGGTGCATTGGTTAGAATTATTTATTTCAAGAAAACGGGAGCGAATATTACGGCAAGAAGCCCTTCCAAGATTGCCGCAAGCAGCATACCGAGAGAGGAAACAACAAAAATCCGCAGGCAACGGCTGATTTTGGCGCCCGCTCCGGTCGCCTGTTCCAGAAAATTCAGCTGGAACAGGCTTGTGGAAGTATCCAGTGCAGCGTCTGTAAATAAAACCAGAAAGACGGATTGCAGGATAGCCGGGAGCCAGAAAAGGATCAGATTGGCCAATAGCCCCCTCATCCCCATAGAGGCATACAGGTAGGAGGATACACATCCGATAGAAATACCGCGCAGTACGGGCACACAGGCAAGCACCGGCGCGCCGATACAGGACAGGCTGAAAAAAAGCACGACGGCCTGTAATATCATAGCCGACAAAAAGGATACCGACATTGCCGCGGAAAAGCTGCCGGTATTGTGCCCGGCAAGATATTGTTCTGCAAAATAAGACAGGTATACATTTTGTTGGGAGGCATGCTGCCAGAAGCTGCCGCAGAGCACTCCGGCCAGCAGAGCCAATGCCAGACCGACGGCCTGCAGATGAAACGAATGGCGGCTTCTTTCTGCCTTCGCCCGAAATGGCATGTGCAGACGAGTAAACCTTGGCTTTATAAAACCCCGCATTTTAACACTCCTTTTTGCTGTACAAGCTTTGTACAGGATATGAGTGAAATGCAGGGTTTATTCGTTTACGGACGGGCTTTTTCAATGGATGCGGCGGCGGCGTTCACGGAGGGCGATGCCCAAATATCCTCCAATAGCGCCCGCAGACATCATTGCAACGCCTTTCACGGCGGACAGAGACGTGAATTCGGTCTGCCCCTGCGCCAAGGCTGCGATCCAGAGCGCTACAAAAAACATTGCCCCCATGAGCAGACCGTACAGCATCCCCTTTTCTCCGTGCAGTGCCGCAAAAACGAGCCCGGCAGGCAGCATTGCGAACGAGACCGCCACGGTAGAGAGAGGCAAAAGCAGATGCGGCGGAATATCCACCTTGCAGCAAACGGCTGCCGCCAGCCCAAACAGGATGAATGCCGACACGAGGCCGCTCACCATTCCAGCCAGGGCATGTGCCGCAAGGCGCGGCGCACCGCGTTCGGCGCTCATTTTGCGTTTTTGCATAAAACAACACCCCCATGTTCCTATCAAAAGGTATGCATGGAGGTGTCTGTTCATTCCGAATTTATTTGCTGGCGCTGCTGTCCGCCGGGGTATCCAGCGAAAGCTTCTCAACGTCCTGAATCGCCCAGCGTTTGAAGCGCATTTTTACACGGTCGGAACCCGTCTCCAGCACAAAGGTATCCTCCTTGATGCTGGCAACGCGGCCGACAATGCCGCCGATGGTGGTAATGCCGTCGCCCACTTCGATGGAATTACGCATATCAGCGGCCTGCTTCTCTTTCTTTTTCTGGGGACGAATCATAAAGAAATAAAGCAGCACCACCATACCGATCAGCGGGACGAATGTGACGAGCATACTGGTTGTCTCTGCACTCATTGAAAAATATTCCTCCTTATAAGCGTTACCATAAAGTATACCGAAAAAAGCGCGCTGTTGCAAGTGTTTTCCCGTTTTTTTGCAGTTTGTTCACCTTTTTGCGGTGTGGTCAGATACGGGTGTCCAGGAGATTCACGTAACGGCGGTAAAACGCATCAAAGGTACTGCTGTCCAGTGCTTCGCGGATACGGAGCATCAGGTTGTTGTAAAAATGAAGGTTGTGCATCACGGCCAGCCGCATGCCCAGCATTTCATCAGCCTTAAATAAATGGCGCAGATACGCGCGGGAGAAATTGCGGCAGCATTCGCAGGAGCATGCCTCGTCCAACGGCTGTTCATCCAACTCGTATTTCGCATTTTTGATGTTGATGATACCCTTCCAGGTGTTCAGATGCCCATGACGCGCATTTCTGCTGGGCATCACGCAGTCGAACAGGTCCACCCCGCGCCGTACGCCCTCGAGGATGTTGCCGGGCGTACCCACACCCATCAGGTAGCGAATCTTATCCTTGGGCATGTGCTCTTCCACCACGGAGATCACACGGTACATTTCTTCTTTGGGTTCGCCCACGGCAAGGCCGCCGATGGCATAGCCGTCCAAATCGAGCGCTGCGATCTCCTGCATATGGCCGACGCGCAGGTCGTCATAACAGCATCCCTGATTGATGCCGAACAGAAGCTGATGAGGGTTTACGGCGAGGCCCTCGCCTTTCAGACGCGAAAGTTCTGCTTTACAGCGCTTCAGCCAGCGAACCGTCCGAGCGCAGGAGGCTTTTGCATACTGGTATTCCGCGGGGTTTTCCATGCATTCGTCAAACGCCATGGCAATTGTGGAACCGAGGTTTGCCTGGATTTGCATGCTCTCCTCCGGTCCCATGAAGATGCGGTGGCCGTCCAGATGGGAATTGAACGTAACACCTTCCTCAGTAATCTTGCGCAGCTTCGACAGGCTGAACACCTGAAATCCACCGCTGTCCGTGAGGATGGGGCCGTCCCAGCGCGTGAACTTATGCAATCCACCCAGTCTGGCTACGTTTTTATCACCCGGGCGCAGGTGCAGATGATAGGTGTTGCACAGCATTACCTGACAGTCGTTGGCCTTCAGGTCGAACGCGGAGAGACCTCCCTTGATGGCCGCCGCAGTTGCAACGTTCATGAAGGCGGGCGTCTGCACAGTTCCGTGTACAGTGGAAAATTCTCCGCGGCGGGCGAACCCCTCGTTTTTCAATAGCTTGTACATTGATATACCGTTCCTCTCTGTTACAGGCTTGCAAACGGATGCGGCGGCCGTTATAACGGGCAAATGCATCCCCAAAAAATGAGCGGTGTAGGAACACTTCCCCACACCGCTTTTCTTTGCTTTTATCATAACAGGCTTTTCTTCGAAAGTCAACGCGGAATTTTTCCAATTCCTCAGCATCTTCTTTCCACCATCGCTCATCGCAAACCTGTTCAAACAGGATAGCCCTGCGGGAAGCCAATCGGGAGCGCATTTCTTCCTTATTTAGAAGATGCGAGCTTTTCCCTGCCCGTTTTTTTACTCACTCAATGTACATTGCATCTCCAAAGCTGAAAAAACGGTATTTTTCTTCCACGGCCACACGATAAGCGCGCATGGTGTTTTCGTAGCCGCAGAAGGCGGACACCAGCATGATGAGCGTGCTTTCCGGAAGATGAAAATTGGTGATAAGGCCGTCGATGGCCTTGTATTGGTAGCCCGGATAGATGAAAATATCCGTATCGCCGCTGCATGCGCGAACTTCGCCGTATTTTGTGGCAACAGCTTCAAGCGTGCGGCAGCTTGTGGTTCCCACGGCGATCACGCGTCGCCCGGAAGCCTTGGTTTCCCGAATCAGACGAGCGGTTTCTTCGCTGACGGAATACCATTCACTGTGCATTTTGTGGTCAAGGATATCATCCTCTTTCACAGGGCGGAACGTGCCGAGCCCTACATGCAGCGTTACCTCGGCAAAGCGGACGCCTTCTTTTCGCAGTGTATCCATAAGCTCCGGTGTGAAATGCAAGCCTGCCGTGGGCGCAGCAGCGCTGCCAAGCTCTTTCGCATATACAGTCTGATACTGGGATTGATCGTCCAGCTGCTTTTGGATATAAGGCGGCAGAGGCATTTTCCCGAAGGCGTCCAGTTTTTCATACAGCGTCGAAGTATCGTAAAAAAATTCTGCCTGCTTGTTGCCGTCCTCCATTGTATCACGGATGACCGCCGTCAGTGTGCCGTCGCCGAAGATGACACGCGTACCCGTATGCAGGCGTTTGCCGGGTTTGGCCAGGCATTCCCATATGTCACCTTTCACCTGCCGCAGCAAAAGCAGCTCGCAGACTGCGCCGGTGCCTTCCTTGTGGCCAATGAGACGCGCAGGCAGCACCTTGGAATTGTTGACGACCAGCAGGTCCCCGGGCTGCAGAAGGCCGGGAAGGTCACGGAATACAGCATGACGGAGCTCGCCACTGGCGCGGCCGAGGCACAACAAACGCGCGGCATCTCGTGGTTCACATGGCTCCTGGGCAATCAGCTCTTTGGGCAGGTCAAAATAAAAGTCGCTTTTTTGCATCGTTCAGGCCTTCTTTTCATTGACATCACGTTGTGTGGATGATATATTAAACAATAAATAGAATAAAAACCGCAGAGGTGCGGTTTTCAAGAGTAAACGCGTGTATCGTGATTGCCAAAATCCTAAGCCGCGTCAAAAGGGAAAACCGCCGAAGGCAGCGCACGGCAAGCGCCGCCTGGCTGCAACGCCGAAAGGCTTGCGGCTGTCGCGTCCGTCGTGGCGCGTTGCGCTGCGGAAGGTAGCAATCTTATATATTATATTGCAATTCTTGCCGGTTTTCAAGCCGGTTTTTTTCTTTTGCGGCTTTATTCGCATGTTCATCGTTTTTGTATCATGCGCATAAAATAGATAAAGAGGTCAATGGGAAAGGGTTGTTAAAAATGAAAGAGTACAAAGTCGGTGTTGTTGGCGCAACAGGTATGGTGGGGCAGCGGTTTGTTTCTCTGCTGGAAAACCATCCGTGGTTCCATCTGGCGGCGCTGGCCGCTTCTCCCCGTTCCGCCGGAAAAACGTATGAGGAAGCTGTGGGCGCACGGTGGGCCATGCCTACGCCAATGCCCGAAGAAGCGAAAAAAATGGTGGTGATGGATGCCGCCGACGTTGCCGCCGTTGCCGCGAAAGTAGACTTCGTGTTCTGCGCCGTGGACATGAAAAAGGACGAGATCAAAGCTCTGGAGGAGGCCTATGCGAAGGCGGAATGCCCTGTTGTCTCAAACAACAGCGCGCACCGTTTTACGCCGGATGTGCCGATGGTCGTGCCTGAGATCAACGCGGAGCATATTGAAGTGATCTCCGCTCAGCGCGCGCGCCTTGGTACCAAACGCGGCTTCATTGCCGTAAAGTCCAACTGCTCTTTGCAAAGCTATGTTCCCGCTCTGCATCCTCTGATGCGGGATTACGGCGTTTCTAAATGCCTTGTGTGCACCTATCAGGCTATTTCCGGTGCCGGCAAGACCTTTGAGACCTGGCCTGAAATGGTTGACAACTGCATTCCATACATCGGCGGTGAAGAGGAAAAAAGCGAGAAAGAGCCGCTCAAACTGTGGGGCCATATTGAAAACGGTCAGATCGTTCCGGCCGACAAGCCCTCCATTACTGCCCAGTGCCTGCGCGTGGCGTGCTCAGACGGCCACATGGCGGCGGTGTTCGTCAGCTTTGACAAAAAGCCCACAATGGATGAAATCAAAGAAAAGTGGGCCGTCTTTTCCGGCCCGGCCCAGGAGCTGAAGCTGCCCAGCGCGCCGAAGCAGTTCCTGCACTATTTTGAAGAGGCCGACCGCCCTCAGACAAAACTGGATCGCAACCTGGAAAACGGCATGGCGGTTTCCATCGGCCGTCTGCGCCCCGACACGCAATATGATTACAAATTTGTATGCCTTTCACATAACACGCTCCGCGGCGCCGCCGGCGGTGCGGTGCTGCTGGCGGAGCTGCTGGCGGCGGAGGGGTACATGGGCTGATCGTCTTCCCCGCCGTTTTGAGATTCAGAAACCGTTTAAAAGAAAGTGAGCGTATACCCCATGAAGCAGACGATTTTCAAGGGCTCCGGCGTGGCCGTCATCACGCCGATGCTGGAGGACGGTTCCGTCAACTATCCGGTGCTGAAGGAACTGCTGGAGCAGCAGATCGCGGGCGGCACGGACGCAATCGTCATCTGCGGCACCACGGGCGAAGCCTCCGCGCTGAACGACACGGAACATCTGGATGTGATAGAATTTGCCTGTGCGACGGTGAACCGCCGTCTGCCGGTCATCGCCGGCACAGGTTCCAATGATACGCGCCACGCCGTCGCCCTCTCCCGCGAGGCGAAAAACCGCGGCGCAGACGCTCTGCTGCAGGTGACGCCCTATTACAACAAAACCAGCCAGGCGGGCCTTATACGGCATTTCAATGCGGTGGCGGACGCCGTAGGCCTGCCGATGATCCTTTACAATGTGCCTTCGCGTACAGGTATGAATATCCAGCCTGAGACATACGCAGAGCTTGCGAAGCATCCGCTCATTGTGGCCACCAAGGAGGCGAGCGGAAACGTGAGCGCCATCGCGAAAACGGCTGCGCTGTGCGGCGACGAACTGGCCATTTATTCCGGAAACGACGACCAGATCCTTCCCCTGCTGGCTCTGGGCGGCATCGGAGTGATCTCTGTGCTGGCGAACGTAGCCCCGCGGGAAACGCACGATATCTGCCGGCTTTATTTCGAGGGCAAACACGCGGAAAGCCTTGCGCTGCAGCTTCGGTTTCTGGAACTGATCGAAGCATTGTTCTGCGACGTGAACCCCATTCCTGTAAAGGAAGCGATGAATCTGCTGGGACATGACGCGGGGCAATGCCGTATGCCGCTTGCTCCTTTGAACGCAGCGAACCGGGAACGTCTGCGCACGGCGCTCTGTGCGGCTGGCTTCCTGAAAGCGTAAAACAAATCGACAGGCTGTTCTCCAGGCGCATGGCTGCACCTGCGGCCGAACCTGATGCAGCCCCAGCTTCACAACAGCTTACCTTTTGCTTTGCCATCGGGTAAGCTGTTGTGTTATACTTATATCATCCTTTGAAAAGGAAGTGTGAATATGACCGATATCATCATCCAGGGCATCCACGGGCGTATGGGCCGCGCGCTGTGTACAATGATCGAGGCGCGCACAGACTGCCGCGTGGTGGCCGGTGTGGACGCGAAAGAGCTTCCAAGCGCTGTTCCGGTGTTTCCGTCACTGGAGAAAAACACCGTGCCAGCGGATGTGCTGATTGATTTTTCCAACCCTGACGCCACGCAGAACGCCATTGAATACTGCAGAGCGCACAAGCTTCCCTGCGTCATATGTACAACGGGCCTGAGCGAGGGACAGGAACAGGCGCTGCGTGAGCTTTCAAAAACCGTAGCGGTGTTCAAGAGTGCGAACATGTCTTTGGGCGTCAATCTGCTCATCGAGCTTGCCAAGCAGGCTAACGCTGTGCTGGGGACAGATTTCGACGTAGAGATCATCGAAAAGCATCACCATAACAAGCTGGACGCGCCCAGCGGCACGGCGTTGATGCTTGCAGATGAGCTTTGCGGCGCGTCCCCGGTCCCCTACCACTATGTATATGACAGGCACGCCGAGCGGCGCAAACGTGAACCGACAGAGATCGGCATTCACGCCGTGCGCGGCGGCAGCATCGTGGGCGAGCACGAGGTGATTTTTGCCGGGCCGGAGGAGGTCATCACCATTTCCCACAGCGCCGGTTCCCGCGAGGTGTTCGCCAATGGTGCGCTGAACGCAGCGGTGTTTCTGGCGGGAAAACCCGCCGGGATGTATACTATGAAGGATCTGATGCATCTATGAAACGGAGAAACAAAAAACACATGGCCTTGCTGAGCGTGGTGCTTGTGCCGGCCTTGCTGCTTTCCGCTTGCGGGAGCGGTGCATCGGGGCAGCTTTCGTCCTCCAGCGCCGCTCCGGGCTCCGAGCCTACCGTTTCCGTTTCTCAGCCCGAGCCGGAACCGCAGCCCGCCGTGACGACGCTGCGCTTTTCCGCCACAGGCGACAACCTGATTCATGACGGTCTTTATCTGCAGGCACGCAGCCGTGCAGGCGGCGAAGGTTATGATTTTACGGCTCTGTATGAAAATGTCGCGCCTTTTTATAAAGACTTCGACATCAACTGGATCAATCAGGAAACTCTGGTAACGGACGAGCTTCCACCTTCCTCCTATCCCTGTTTCTGTACGCCCGGCGCGTTGGGACGGGCGGTATATGACGTCGGCTGGCGTGTGATCTCCATGTCAAACAACCACTCCTACGACAAAGGCGCTCAGGGTATCGCAGCGACGCTTCGTTTCTGGGACGACATGCCGGACGACGTGGTCACCACGGGCCTGTACGCAGGCGAAGCGGATTACGGCAACATTCCCATCCAGGAAAAGGAGGGCGTGCGCATCGCTTATCTGGCCTATACAGAGACGACAAACGGCCTCCCCACGCCTTCCGATGCTGCCGCCAATGTTATTTATACCAGCCAGGAGGATGTGATCCGGCAGCAGATCGAGCTTGCACGCCAACAGGCGGATATCGTTGTTGTGGGCGTACACTGGGGTGTTGAAGGCAGCCATACGCCCACCGACGCCCAGCGTGCGCTGGGACAGAAAATTGCGGACTGGGGCGCGGATGTCATTATCGGCACGCACCCGCATGTCATCCAGCCCGTGGAGCTGCTTACCGCGGCCGGAACGGGCAAAACGGTTCCCATTGCCTATTCCCTGGGAAATTTTGTTTCCACACAGGCTGCCGCAAACAACATGGTCGGTGCGATCCTGACCTTTGACATCACCAAAACAACACAGCCGGACGGCTCCGCCAGTGCATCGGTGGGCAATGTTCATGCGGTGCCGATGGTGATGCATTATGATTCCAACTACACCAATGCGCGCGCCTATCTGTACCGGGATTACACGGAAGAACTTGCTGCTGCTCATGGTGTGCGCGCACGCTTTTCCGGTTTCAGCAAGGAATATATCACACAGCTTTTGACAGAATACATCAGCCCGGAATTTCTCGTACTTGAATAAGGAGGCATTGCTATGAACGGCGTAACCAGAATTTCCAGTGAGCAGGACGTTATGATGATTACTTTCACAGAGGCCGATACAGCCTCGGCTCTTGCGGACGCTTTGACTGCGTTTGCGCAAAAAGGCGTTGTTGTAGATATGATCTGCCAGAGCGCGCCCCGTGCCGCTACCATCGACTTCAGCTTTACAATGCCCGCGTCTTATTTTGAATCCGCCATGCAGACCATCGCGGAGTACCGCACGGGCGCGGGCAGCGCGCCTCTTATCAGCAGCGGATACAGCAAGATCAATCTTTTTGGCGAAGAGATGGTGACAAGCTGCGGCGTGGCTGCCCTTGCTCTGCGTACGCTGCGGGATGCGGGCATCGAGGTAGTGCTCATCACGACGTCCGATCTGGATATTTCTCTGCTTGTACGCGAGGAAAATGAGGACAGCGCGCTGAATGTGCTGCGTCAGGCATTTGCCGTATAAACGGACATATTAAAAAACAAGCCGGGACTGCCCTCTGCGGAGCATCCCGGCTTGTTTTTTGGTTGTTTTTCCGTTTACAGTGTAATACGGTGATAGACCTTCTTACCTTTTTTGATGACGATGCCTTTTCCCAACGCTTCGGCGTTCACGGCGGCCGATACATCCGTCACCTTTTCGCCGTCCACGGAAATGCCGCCCTGCTGCACCAGGCGCCGTGCTTCCCCTTTGCTGGGCGCGAGGCCCGCGGCAACGAGCAGGTCGAGCACGGAGGCCTTTCCGTCCGCCACAAGCGCCGCGTCCACAACGGTGGCGGGCATATGCTCCGCATCCATTTCACCGCTGAAAAGGCGTTTTGCTGTGGCAATGGCTTTTTCGGCGTCTTCCTTGCTGTGCACAAGGCTCGTCAGCTCATAGGCCAGCAGTTCCTTCGCCTTGTTCACGTCGGAGGCATTGCCCATGTCAATCGCGTCGATCTCCTTGACGGGCACACCGGTGAGCAGCTTCAGGCAATTTTGCACCTCACAATCGTCTATGTTGCGCCAGTACTGGAAGAACTCGTACGGGCTTGTTTTTTCGGGGTCCAGCCAGACTGCGCCTTTTTCGGTCTTACCCATTTTTTTGCCTTCGCGCGTTGTCAAAAGCGTGAAAGTCATGCCGTACACATCGCGGTTATCACATCGGCGGTTCAGCTCCACGCCGCCGATGATATTGCTCCACTGGTCATTTCCACCGAACTGCATTTTGCAGCCGTACTCCCGCGCCAAGTGCAGAAAATCATAGCTCTGCATCAGCATATAGTTGAATTCCAGAAACGTGATGCCTTTTTCCATACGTGTTTTGACGCACTCGGCGGTGAGCATTTTGTTGACCGAGAAATGCACGCCGATCTCCCGCAGAAAATCCACATAGTTCAGGCCGAGAAGCCAGTCGGCATTGTTTGCCATGATGGCCTTGCCCTCGGAGAAATCGATGAATTTGCTCATCTGTTTTTTAAATTCGTCCGCGTTGTGCTGAATCTGTTCCTGGGTGAGCATTTTGCGCATGTCTGTTTTGCCTGTGGGGTCGCCCACCATGGTGGTACCGCCGCCCAGCAGGACAATGGGACGATGCCCCGCCTGCTGCATGTAGCGCATGATGATAAGCTGCATGAAATGGCCCACGTGCAGGCTGTCCGCCGTAGGGTCAAAGCCGGTATAGAAAGTGATTTTTTCTTTGCCCAACAGCTCTCGAATGGATGCTTCGTCGGTGGCCTGCGCGATGAGACCGCGCTCTTTGAATAGGTCGAATACGTTTTCCATGGAACTTCCTCCTGTGTTTTGAGGCAGAAGACATACAAAAAGCCCTCTGCCAAAATAAATTTGGCAGAGGGCGGATATCCGCGGTACCACCTCTGTTCACCGGCCCCTCGCGGATGCCGGCCTCCGTGTGTCCAGTAACACACTGCGCTTTAACGGGCGCACCCGGCAAGGCCTACTGAATCACTTGTTCAGCCCGCTGCTCAGGGATGTATTCGCCATGCGCACCGCTCCCCTTTTCACCAAACAGAGGTTCTCTTTGCCGGCGCTGTCACAGGTACTCGTTCCCGTCGCTGCATTTATGGATTATAGTATAGCCAAAATACGCGCGGCTGTCAAGCCTTTGCCATCCGAAGCATTTCCCGGGCATTCGCCAGCGCCAGTTCCGTAATTTTATCGCCGGAAATCATGCGCGCCAGCTCCTGCACACGGCCCTCCCCGCTCAGTGCGTTTATTTCCGTATAAGTACGGTCTTCACTGACGTTTTTTTGGATGAGCAGGTGGTTATCTGCCTGCGCCGCGATCTGCGCAGTATGTGTGATGCAGATGACCTGTCTGCCCTGCGCCGTCTGCTTCAGCTTTTCACCGATGCGCCCTGCCGCCAGACCGGAGACTCCGGTGTCGATCTCATCGTAGATCACAGTGCCGATATCATCTTTATCCGCCAATGCGCTTTTGACGGCCAGCATGATGCGCGAAAGCTCGCCGCCGGATGCGATCTTCGCCAACGGCTTGGGCTCTTCGCCCGGGTTCGTAGAAATGTTGAATTCAACGGAGTCCTGTCCGCTGCCCGCCAGCGGGCCTTTTTTGTGTGACAGCGTGAAGCGGATGCCGGGCATGTTCAAAAAGCGCAGCGCGTCCGTAATCTGCGCGTTAAAGCGCTCAAAAGCCTCCAGCCGCGTCTGCGTCAGGGCGTCTGCCAGCGCTTTTGCTTTATCGTACAAAGCCGCCTGACGGTCGTACAATTCATCCAGCCTTTGCGCGCCTGTCTCAATACCGTCCAGTTCCGCCGTGGCCGCATCCAGATAAGCAAGGATATCCTGCACATCCCCACCGTATTTCTGCTTCATGCGATAGATAAGATCCAACCGTTCCTCCACAGCGTCCAGCGCCTGCGGGTCAAACTCGCAGCGCGCAAGGATATCGGCAATGTCGCTTGCCGCATCCCGGGCCGTATAATAAAGCCCGCTCATCTGCTCAGCCAACGGTGCAAAATCCTCAGAAAGACTGCTGATGCTCTCCAGTGCCGTGGCGGCACTGCCCAGCATTTCGCCCGCGCCGGGAGCATCCTCTGCACCGCTGAGCGCGGCGTAAGCAATGTTCAACTGTTCCGTTACGGTCTGGGCGTTGCGGATGAGGTTCCGGCGGTTCAGCAGCTCATCTTCCTCACCGGGCCGCAGCTCCGCAGCTCCGATCTCTTCAATTTGAAACCGAAGCGTCTCGATGCGGCGTTCCTTCTCCGTCTCGTCCATGGACAACGCGTCAATTTCCTTTTTGACGCGGCAAAGCTCTTTGTAGACCACATAATAAGCATCGTGCGCCGTCTCGTTCTGCGCAAAGGAATCCAGAATACCCAGATGCCGCGCAGGGTTCATCAGGCTCTGATTGTCGTGCTGGCCATGAATGTTGATCAGCCCACTGCAGATGTCGCGCACCACAGACGCTGTTGCCGGCATGCCGTTGATGCGGCAGGTGCTCTTCCCCTCTGCCGTGATCTCACGATAGAGCAGCAGCTCGTCCTCCGCTTCATAGCCCGCGTCCGCAAGCTGGGCGCGTGTCTTTGCGCCGATTCCGCGGAACGTGGCCCATATCATGGCTTTGGGCGTGTGGCTGCGCACGATCTCTCTGGAAGTGCGATTCCCCAGAATAGCGTTGATGGAATCGATCAGGATGGATTTGCCCGCGCCCGTTTCACCGGACAACACATTGAGGCCGTCGCTGAATACAGCGGCAGCCTTTTCAATGACGGCGACATTCTCAATTTTTATTTCGCACAACATGGCAAATCACCTCCGCAGAGCGGCGTCAATGCGCAATATATTTCGCAAGCTCACCCACGAGAGTGCGCGCGGCATCCTCGGAGCGCATCAGGACAAGGAATGTGTCGTCGCCGGAAAGCGTGCCGACCACATCGTTCCACACCATTGCGTCAAACACTTCGCAGGCGGCGTTGGCCATGCCGGTATAGCATTTGACAAGCACAAAATGGCCCGCGAAATCCGCCTTAAGCACAGATTCCCGGAAGATTGTTTCAAACCGGCTGGGTGAATGGGCGCTTTTACCTGCGCCGGAGGCCGCGACATAGCGGTAATGCCCATCCCCGGTGGCGACTTTGACAAGCCCCAATTCCCGAATGTCCCGCGATACGGTGGCCTGCGTCACCTCAAAGCCGCTCCGGCGCAAATGCGCGAGAAGCTCTTCCTGTTTATCAATAGAATGCTGGCCGATCAGCTCCAGAATTTTGCTGTGGCGTGCGTTTTTCATTGTGTTACCGTCCTTTCAGCTTTTTGTCTATGGCTTCAAACTGATCCGCCTCGTTGAAGCAGATCAGCGAAATGTACTTGTCCGACAGCGCGACGTCCACTGTGTCCTGACAGGAAATCGTCTCCGGACTGCGGCCGTCGCAACTGAGCAGCGCGTTATGAGGTCCCAACGGAGAAGACAGCGAAACCCGCAGACGGCGTCCGGCCGAAAACACCATGGACGGACTGTGCAGGCTGTGGGCGCAGATGGGTGTCACGACGAGCCCTGCAATGTGAGCATCCAGCACAGGGCCGCCCGCAGAAAGCGAATATGCGGTAGAACCCGTGGGCGTTGCGATGACCACGCCGTCGCCCTGGTAATGGTTGACCAGAATGTCGTCGCAGAAAATCTCTACATCGACCGTCTGAGAGATGCCGCTTTTTGAGATCACCACATCGTTCAGCGCCGTTTGGCGGAACCGGTTCTGTCCGTCCACGGAAACAGAAAGGATGGCGCGCCTGTCAAGAATATATTCTCCATGCACCAGGCGTTCCAGCTTTTCCATCTCGTAGGCCTCGACGGTGGCCAAAAAGCCCATACGGCCGATGTTGATGCCCAGAAGCGGCTTATCATATCCCAGGCTCTGGCGTGCGGCGTGCAGGATCGTGCCATCGCCGCCCACCGTCACGATCACATCACAAAGCTCGAACGCTTTGGCGTCCTCCGCAAATTCCTGTCCCATTCCGACAAAATACTCCCGCACTGCATCGGACAGCAAAACGCGCGCGCCGGCCCCCCGCAGCGTTTTTGCCGCACGAAGCGCCGTGGGAACGGCATTTTCTTTTTTTAGGTTTGGAATCAAAAAAACAGTCACAAAACCACACCTTTACAGGGATTCATGCGCCTTTGACACAACCGCTTCTATCGTACGCTGCGGCAGGCCTTCAGGCTGTACGCATTTGCGCACATGCATCAAAAATTCGATGTTTCCCTCCGGCCCCTTGATGGGTGAAAACTCCAGACCAACGGCAGAAAAACCATTCTGAACGGCAAAGCCGGACGCCGCTTCAATGACTTCTCGGTGGGTAGCAGCTTCGCGCACGACGCCTTTCTTCCCAACCTTTTCCTTCCCGGCCTCAAACTGCGGCTTTACAAGGCAGACTCCTTCCGCCTCCGGCGTGGTGATGGAGGCGGCGACCGGAAAAATATGCTTGAGAGAAATAAAGGAAACATCCACGCTGAAAAAAGCGACCGGTTCCTGCAGCTGCTCCGCTGTCACATGGCGGATGTTGGTGCGTTCCATATTCACAACACGTTTGTCGCAGCGCAGCGTCCATGCAAGCTGTCCGTAGCCCACGTCCACAGCATATACCTTTACGGCTCCGTTCTGCAGCATGCAGTCGGTGAAACCGCCTGTAGACGCACCGATATCCATGCAAACCTTTCCCTCCGGGGTAAGCGGAAACACCTGCATCGCCTTTTCCAGCTTCAGTCCACCACGGCTCACATATCGGATATCATGGCCCCGTACTTCCACGTGCGCATTTTCGTCTACCATATTGCCGGGCTTGTCGCTTTTTTCCTCACCCACATACACAATGCCGGCCATGATGAGCGCTTTTGCACGCTCCCGGCTCTGTGCCAAGCCGTTTTGGCAAAGATATTGATCCAATCGAATTTTCACTTGACGTCTCCTTGCTTCATAATAGCTGCTGCCAGGGACGCCGCATCCAACTCAAAGCGGGCGCGCAATTCGTCCACAGAAGCATGCGTCAGCCCGTTGTTCGGCACGGCGATATGCCGATAAGACGCGTTGCAGCCGCGCTCCAGCAGCGCGGCTGCCAGATGCTCGCCGATGCCTCCGCCCCGCACGCCCTCCTCTGCAAACAGGATGCTGCGGTAACCGCCGAGCGCATCACAAAGCCCCTGCGGCAGAGGGTGTATCACTGTAAGTTTGTACACATCCACACAAACGCCTTGCTGCGCGGCCAATTTCGCGGCCGCCAACGCCTCCTTTGCCTGTGCGCCATAGGTCACGAGCGCCGCATCCGCGGAACCTTCTGCACGAAACACGTCGTACTCCAGGCCGCTGCAGCCCAGAGCGGCCAACGCTTCGTCCTCCGCGCCGCGCGGGTAACGCAGCGCACGCGGGCCGTCTTCCAGAAGGAGCTGTTCCAGCCAATATGCCAATTCCGCGTAATTGCAGGGAGAAACGACCTGAAAACCGTCGAGTTCGCTGAAAAACGCGGCGTCATAGATGCCCTGATGCGTCTCGCCGTCGCCGGGCACAAGGCCGGCGCGGTCTACCGCGAAAAGCACGCTGAGACGCTGCAAATTGACGTCGTGAATGATCTGGTCGTAACCGCGCTGCAGGAACGTGGAATAGATTGAAACAACGGGCCGCATTCCATTTGCCGCTAGGCCGGCGGCAAACGTGACGGCGTGCTGTTCCGCCATGCCCACATCGAAGAACCGAGATTTGTGCTGCTTATAAAAATACTGAAGCCCTGTGCCGTACTTCATGGCCGCCGTGATCGCGCAGATACGTTCGTCCTGCCCGGCGAGCTGCGCCAGCTGCTGCCCGAACACTGTGGAAAAAGAACTGTCCGGCGCGACGTCCGGGTCCGTCAGATGGTTTACATCGAAAGCGGAAACGCCGTGAAATTCGCCGGGATTTTGTTCCGCCGGCGTAAAGCCCTTCCCCTTTATAGTCAAAACATGAACAAACAGCGGCGCGCTTTGCTCCTGCCGGTATGCATCAAACAACATGGAAAGTTCTTTGACGTCGTGCCCGTCAACCGGGCCGACGTATTGGAACCCCATTTCCTCAAACATTGTGGAATGATACAACGAACGCCGAAATGCAGATTTCACCGTTTGTATGCCTGCCTTGATGGCGCCGCCCACGACCGGCGTGGAGTCCAGCAGAGATTCCACATCCCGTTTTGCCTTGAAATAACGCGGGCTGGTGCGCAGTTGAGTAAGGTACTGCGCCACCGAGCCGACATTTTTGGAAATAGACATTTTGTTGTCGTTGAGCACGACGATCAAATTGTTCAGGCTGCGGATATTGTTCATGCCCTCATAGATCATGCCGCCGGTAAAAGCGCCGTCCCCTACGACGGCAATGACCTTGCCCGGCTCATGCCGAAGCTTCTTCGCCTGGGCCATGCCGATGGCAGCGGAGAGTGAGGTGTTGCCATGTCCCGCGATAAAAGCGTCGTGTTCGCTTTCCCGCGGGCTTGGAAACCCGGAGATGCCTCCCAGCATGCGAAGCCGGTCGAATCCTTCCCTGCGCCCGGTAAGAATCTTGTGCGTATAACACTGGTGGCCCACGTCCCAGACAAATTTATCGCCGGGTGTAGCAAACACCTTATGCAGCGCAACCGTCAGTTCAATGGTACCAAGATTGGAGGAAAGATGCCCTCCGGTTTTGGAAACGGAGTCGATCAAAAACGCGCGGAGATCCGCGCACAGCTCCTGCAGCTGTCCGAAATCCAGCCGTTTGACGTCGGCCGGGGAATGGATCGTGTCTAAAAGGCGCGTGCCGTTCACGTCCTTTCTATCAATCGTTTTACTGCCTTCAGGGTGCGGGGACGATCACAGCGATCAAAATTCCCAGTAACGCGCCGGAAAGCACTTCAAATGGAGTGTGCCCCACCTTTTCCTTGAGCTTGCGGCCATTCTGCGCCAGATAGGCAGGTGCGTCCTCGTCCTCGCTCAGCCAGTCGGATATCATACGGTTGAGCACCTTGGCCTGTTCGCCGGTCTCACGCCGCACACCCATGGCGTCGTACATTACGATAGCGGCCAGGATAAATGCAATAGCGAAAATGGGCGAGTTGACGCCCTGGCTTTTTGCCGCAGCCATAAACATGGAACAGACAAGCGCCGAGTGTGCACTGGGCATGCCGCCCGCTCCCCACATGCGCTCCGCTTCAAATTTGCCGCTCAGGATATAGTTGATGATCGTCTTACATATCTGCGCCGCCAGCCAGGAGAGCAGAGCGACGGACAGGATGTAATTCCCGAAAAAAAGCCGTTGCAAAACATGCATTACGATCTGGTCCTTTCTACTGATTTCGTTCCAGCAGGCTGGCCGCTAAGGTCTCCAAAAACTGCGCCCGGCCGCCGAATGCCGCGCGCAGGACGCCACAGGCCCCGTCTGTCAATTCCTGCGCAATCCCGCGGGAGCGTTCCACGCCGTGCAATGTAACAAACGTCGTTTTCCCATTGGCCGCGTCGCTGCCAATGGGTTTGCCCAACTGCTGCGCCGTCGCCGTAACGTCCAAAATATCGTCAATGATCTGGAACACCAGTCCTACGGAAAAGGCATATCGCGCAATGGCCTGCCGCTGAATATCGTCCGCACTTGCCGCCACCGCTCCCAGCTGCGCCGCCGCGTTGATGAGCATTCCGGTCTTGTTGCGGTGAACCTCGCGCAATTCTTCAGCCGTGGCAGGCTTTTCTTCAAAAGCAAGGTCAAGCTCCTGCCCCCACACCATACCGTTTGCACCGGCCGCACGGCTCAGCGCACAAACGGCGGCGGTGTTCTGGACGGCAGTGCCTGGTGAACCGGAAAGAGTTTCAAATGCCGCCGTAAGCAGAGTGTCGCCTGCCAGCAGAGCCGTAGCCTCCCCAAAAGCTTTGTGGCACGACGGGCGCCCCCGGCGCATATCGTCGTTATCCACGCAAGGAAGATCGTCATGGATGAGAGAATAGCAGTGCAGCATCTCCACCCCAGCCGCATAACAGGCTGCCGCGTTTCTGTTGCCGTCCAGCATATCACACACGGCCAGGCAAAGCACGGCGCGCACACGCTTTCCGCCGCCGAACAAGCTGTACCGCGCCGCCTCACACACGCGGGAGCGTTCGTTAAAGCACCGGTCCGCCTGCTGCGCCAGCGCCGTCTCGGCCGTGTTCAAATATGCCTGGTACTGCGCGTTGTAATCCATAGAACGCTCCTTTTTTATTCCTGCTTCCCGGCGTTTTTGGCGTCGATCTCATCAATGGTGATCTGCGCCTTTTGCAGTGTTTCGTTGCAAAAGGCGATGAGTTCTGCCGCCCTGGCGTACAGCACAAGACTGCGGTCCAGCGGCGTCTCCGGATCGGAAAGCTCCGCAAGGATAGCGTCCAGCTCCGTGCCCGCCGCTTCAAATGTCATTTCTTTTTTCATAGCTCTTCCTCTGTAATAATCGTTTCCACCCTGCAGCCCAGCCGTCCTGCGGCAAGCTGTACCTCTACCCGGTCGCCCTCCGAAGCGTCCGCGCTGCTTTTAAGCACAGAGCCCGCTTTCCGGGCGATGCTGTAACCGCGCGCCAGCACACTGTATGGACTGAGCGAACCGCAGAGCATGGCTGCGTGAGCAACGCGCCCCTTGGCGGCGTCCATTTTGCCATGCATGGCAGCCCGGGCGGCGTCAGCCTTTTCTGAAAGCTCCCGCAGCAGGCCCAGCGGCAGCGAACGCGCCGCCGCAAGCTGGGGCGCCGCCTCTATATCCCGCACTCTATTATAACATAACTGAAGGCGGTTTTGCATTTCTTTGCAAATATTTGAATAACTGCGCCGAATCTCCCGCAATTCCGCTTCCATGTCCGGCATCACCAGCTCCGCTGCCGCCGAAGGCGTAGGAGCACGCAGATCTGCCACAAAATCCAGAATGGAGAAATCGATCTCATGCCCCACGGCCGAAACTACGGGCGTACTGCTGGCAAATGCCGCGCGGGCGATGCCCTCATTGTTGAAAACCCACAGATCCTCCCGTGAGCCGCCGCCCCGCGCAACGATGATCACGTCCACACGTCCGCCCTTATCCAGCCGCGTGATAGCGTTTGCAATCTCCGGAGCAGCCTCGTTTCCCTGTACGGTTACAGGACAAAGCAGAAAACGTGCAATCGGATAGCGCCTTTGCGTCACGTTGAGGATATCCTGCAACGCCGCGCCCGTTTTGGAGGTAACCAGGCCGACGCATTTCGGCATTGCAGGCAGGGGCTTCTTGTGCTCCGGAGCGAACAGGCCTTCCTTGTCAAGCTTTTCCTTGAGCTGCTCGAATGCCATCTGCATTGCGCCGATGCCGTCCGGAAACATATCTTCCACATAGACCTGAAACGCGCCGTCCCGCTCGAACAGAGAAATACGGCACCGCACGATGACGCGCATGCCGTTCTGCGGCATGAATGCCAGATTCTGTGCATCACGCCGGAACATAACTGCTTTGACAGAGCATTGCTCGTCTTTCAGGGAAAAATAAAAATGTCCGGTCTTATAATGGTTTGTAAAATTGGATATCTCGCCGCGCAGCGCCACATCTGTTAAAACAGAGTCCCGCTCCAACAGCGTTTTCACATAACGGTTCAGCGCCGTTACCGTGATCACATTGGCCATGCCCGAACCTCCTTTGCCGCCAGAACGGCCACGCCGATGGCGTTGTCGCTGGAATACCGGCCCGGCACGAAATAAATATCCGGCTGCGTCCGCTGTACATAGGCGCGTATGATATCGCTGCTCATCACGCCGCCCGCGCATACCACCGGCACGCCGGGATACTGTTCCTGCGCGGCACAAATCATTCGAAGTATCGTCTGGGCCACGGCACTCAGGCAATATTTCGCAACGTAAGCCGGGGCTGCGCCGCGTTCCAGCAGTGCGGCGCACTGGTTTTCCAATCCGGAAAAGCTGCAGTCCGCACCTTTTACGCTTACCTTTGGCTTTATCTCTTCGCTGCATTCAGAAGCAAGGCCGGAAAGCTCCGCCCCTGCCGGGAACGCAAAGCCCAGTTTTACGCCGATGCGGTCCACCGCCTGGCCGGCATAAAGGTCGGTGCTGCCGCCCACCCGGCATATGACAGACGTTCCGCTGCACAAAAGAAGCTCGGTGGTTCCGCCCGAAATATGGAACACAAGCACGCGCCGAGCGAAAAGCGACGCCCCTGCTGCGGAGAGCAGAGCGGCAGCGATATGCCCCTGTTGATGTGTGGTGCGCACCAAAGGGACGCCGCGCGCCAACGCCAGCCCCTGCGCCACTGCAAGCCCTGTGAGGAAGCACGGCATATATGAGCCTTCCACCGGGCGTGGTTTCTCCGAAACGCCGACGGCGTCCACTCTGCGCAACGGGAATTCGGCATCCAGCTCCCGCAGCAGCTCCGGGAGCGCAGTCGTATGGTGAAACACGGCGTCGCTCTGTCGGAGCCCCAGTTCGCCCGGCTTCACGGGTAAAAAACGTTTACGGTCACAAACAACCTCTTCGGCCGTGGTGTCGAACACAGCCAAAGAGGTTGCATAATTACTCGTATCAATGCCAAGGGTGTACATAATACTCAGGCTTCCTCCAAAGCGGAGTCCGCCGGAACGGCAGGCTCGTCCGCTTTTGCGCTGTGCGCCTCCCGGGAGATCGCCCCCAGCACGCCGTTGATGAACTGGTAGTCCTCTTCTCCGGCGTATTTTTTCGCCAGCTCTACCGCTTCGTTAATGACGATGCTGTCCATATCGTCGCTGCCGTTGAACCGCATTTCGGTCACGGCGAGGCGCAGGATGGCCGCATTTACGCGCGGCAGACGGGCCAGCGTCCAATCTTTAAGCCTGGCCTTGATCAGGTCGTCCACTTCGGCGCTGTGCGCGTAAAAGTTTGCCAGCAGCGCTTCGCCGTACGCGTCGACGGCATATTCGTCCTGCTCGCGTGATGCGGCAACGATCTCCTCGATGCTGTTGGCGTTGAAGCTGGCCTCAAAGGCGGCGATAAAAGCATTTTCACGGGCAATTCTTCTCTTCATGATATTCCTCACAAAAACAAACCCTCCTGCAGAGAGCGGGAGGGTCATGGATTTTCTCGGTTACTCCGCTTCCGGGGCGGCAGTTTCCTGCGCGACGCCTGTTACCACAATGTTGACTTTAGAAACGGTGATGCATGTCATATTCTGCACAGAACTTTTCACGTTTTCCTGCACCTTCTCGCAAAGCTGCGGAATCTTATAACCATACTTCACCATGATGTTCACCGTGATCTCCGCCACGTCGTCAGTGAGCTGGACGAGGATCGGCTTTTGAAGGTTCACCTTGTTGAACAGGCTCTTTACACCCATCGTTCCAGTGGATACTTCCTTCACGCCTTCGATCTCAAGCGTGGCGAGCTTTGCGATCTTCGCAATGACATCCGTGGATATCTGCAGGCTGCCGCCGATGGTGCTGGAATTTGTAACGTCCATTTCAAAGCCTCCCTGCCCGCTGCGCGGGCGCACATGCAAGTTTTCAGGAGTGCCGGGCACATTTTTTCACTGCCGGCATCCCACAAGCCGCCGGCGGCAGGAAAGCTGGCACATCAACTGTGCGCCGGCCGCCCGTCGAAGCAGCTTTGGAATTATTATACCATCTTCCGGCTGCTTTCACAACACCTATTTCACTTCGACGATACTGATATTTTTCGCCTCCGTCTCCATTTTGCCCAAAATGATATCCCGCAGCTGCGCCACCTCGCTCTTATCCAATCCTTTACTGCCTGTTTTCACGGCAAGGTTGATCTTTTCTCCTTCGATAAATGCGACGCAGTCCGCAAAGCCTTTCGCCCTTACCATATTTTCGATGTCGCTTTCCACTGTGATGCTGTTGATGGTGTTGGTGAGCGTTTGGGTGACCGCTGTCTTTTCAGTTTCGGACAACTCGGCATTTTTCAGCGCCTGCTGCATGGTGTCCAGCGCTTCATCCCGCGTTTTGCTTCGTGTCAGTCGAGCCTGTTCAAAGTATTTGTCGTTGCTGGTTTCATTCGCGCTCACGAGCTGTGCGTCGCCGTAGTTCTTGTCGGGCAGTGCCTCCTGCACGGGCAGGGCGTCCAGTACGCCGGATGTGGTGCCGTCCGTAACAGTTTCCACGGCTGCGTTGGCGCTTACAGCACCGGGGTCCTGCAGTGCGAAAGGCGCGTCTGTTTTCGCGTACTCCCAGTTCAGGTACACCGCAACGCCCAGCGCCACCACCAGGGTAAGCAAGGTGAATTGTCTTTTGCTTTTTGCGCTTTTCATATGCATCCTCCGTCTAAATCATTTTTGTAACGCATATCCGGTTGGTCGAAAGCCCCAATACAACCGAGACCAGATCGGTAATGCGTTTTATCACAGTAATATCGTCCCCGCCCTCGCACACCACGGCCACGCCCTTCACCTCCGGTTCGATGTGCGTTTCCACAAGAGGCTGTTTTCCATCTGCCGCGTCAACGATGATATGCTCGCTTTTATAGGATTCCTTGCGGTCCGTCACACCGTCCGCTCCGTCCTGCGTCGTCTGTGTATCAGATTGTTCGTCGCGGGCATACACCGTTTCTCCGGCGCTTTCCAGTGTGATCATCACCTGCACTTTGCCGGCGCCCTGCACGCTCTCCAGCATTTCGGTCAGGCGGGCCTCCAATTCCTGAACGTCCGTCGCTGCGCTCACAGCCTGCTGTGTGCTCTGCCGCGCCGCGCCCGTGGAACCCTCCCGGCCTCCGAACAGAATGTCGGATAAAAAAATCAGGCAGATCCCCGCGAGCCCGACAAAGAAAAGCCAATTCTTTTTCTGGAACAGCCCGTGCAGCATTTCCTGCCAGCCCCCATGCTCCGCTTTCTTTTCCATTTGCATTATCCTTCTTCATTTACCATTACCGGGACATGTGCTCCCAGCGCTTTTGTGACAACATCCTCCACGCCCGAAACATCTGTGCCGCCGGGGACTATTACAGTGACGTCCGCCACCTCTACGGTCTCGCTGCCGGCGTCCAACGCCACATCCACTTCGGTGTACGCAATCCCGTTCTCCGCAAGCGCGCTGCGCAGGGTATCCTCCAACCGCGTGCACGCCGTGTTCAACACCAGTGCTTCCGTATCCGGCGCCTGCACTGTCTGCGGCGCTTCCGGAACGTCGAACGTTACATGCCCATCGCCCAGGCTTTGCAGCGGGGCGAATGCGGTTATTAAAATATATAGGGTGAGTATCAGCTTTATGACAGAAAACCGCGTCCGGGAGGAAGAAAGCTGCCCGAGGATGCCAGCCGCGATACACGCAAAGCACACGGCCAGCACCCAGGCCCTGATTTGTTCCAATTCTACCCCCCATTCCCCAGCAGGATCATCACAAGCGTGGAAGAAATGACGATCAGGCTAAAAAAGACAACCATCGAAATGTAAAGGCTCACACAATCCGAGAGGCCGGAAAGCAGCTTTGCGCTTTTGGCACCGCCCGTTGCCGACGCCACGATGTTTCCGGCGGAAAACACAAGGTGGTACGCACAGCACTGTATGAGCAGCGGCAGAAACGACGCCGCAATGACGGCGATCACCGCAAAACCCACTGTGCCTTTGAGCATTTTCAATCCGGCCAGCACACTGCCCATTGCGTCGGAGATTGCCCTTCCCACAACGGGCACGCCGCTGCTCAGCAGAAATTTCCCGGTTTTCAGCGCGAGTGTATCCGCGCTCTGCGCAAATATCCCCTGCAGGCCGATGAGCGCGCCGAACACCGTGGCGCAAAACGTGAGCAGCCACTTCGTCCACCGGCATACGGAGGCGGTCAATTGTGAAAGGTCCAGCGTACTGCCTACGGCCGCAGTAGCATTCAGCGCCAGCAGCACACGCGTGAGCGGCAGCCCCACTCTGCACAGAATATCGGCCACAACCATTGCCACACCGAAGAAAAAGCCGCTGTACAGCGCCGCGCCGCCTACCTGTCCGCAGGCTGTCAGCACAGAAGCGAACACCGGAACAAAAGAAATGATATAAACGCGGCTTGTTTCGATTGCATCCTGCAGTACGCCGGTGAGAGCCAGCATGCAGGAAGAACAGAGCGTGAACACAGCCAGCGTGACAACAGTGTCCACAAGGCCCGCGAGTTCCGGCGACGTTCGCTCGGTGCACATGCTTTTCCCCACGGCCGCCAGCAGCAGCAGGCCGCACAGCCTTGCCAATAGTCTCAAAGGCTCATGCAAGCTCTCGCGCAGCATTTCCGCGCCCTTTTCCAACCAGTCGGACAATGTCATCCCGCTGAAATCCCCGGCGGTCATTGGCGCTTCCTGCGCGACCTGCGCCCATTCCTCAGGTATTCCGGATTGCCCGCTTCCGGAGTCTCCCGCCGCCTCCTGCGCCAGCGCCGGCACGCCGGCCGCCGCAACGCAGAACAGCATGGCTGCAAGGCAAGCCAGCTGTTTCCAAATCCTTGGTAAGTGAATCGGCTCCTTCATCGCAGCAGCGCCAGCAGCGTATCCGTCAGCACCGTGAACAGCGGCATAGCCGCCAGCAGCACGGCCACCTTGCCCGCCAGCTCCACGCGTCCGGCAAGGGCCGTTTGCCCTGCTTCCATGCACAGGTCCTGCACGCTTTGGGCCATCAGCGCGATGGCGACGGCCTTGAACACGGTTTCCAAATGCTCGAAGCCTGAAAACTGCGAAAGAGTTTCCACAAAAGAAAGTACAGGCCCCAGCGCCTGCACGACGAACCAAAGCAATACCATGCAGCAGGCCAGTGCGGCCAGCACCGCGTATCCGGGATTGTATTGGCGCAGTACGCTCAACAGCACCAGCGCACACAGACAGAAGCCCAGAATCTTGAAAATGTCCATGGCTGGTCACAGTGCAAACAGGTCCTTGATGGTGTCGAACAGGACGCTGATCTGGCTGATGATCATCATCAGCACGACGATAAGCCCCGCCAGCGTCGTCATCATGGCCTGTTCCTCCCGGCCGGAACGGATCAGCAGCTGGTTGAGCACAGCTACAATGATGCCGATGGCGGCGATCTTGAATACAAAATCAATGTTCATTTTCCGCTTCGCTCCTTTTTCACATACAGCGTGCTGCCCGGAACGCCGCCTGGCTCACAGCAGCAGCAGCGCGGCAGCCCCGCCCAGCGAGAGGCCCAGCGTCCGGTACAGCCGGCGCTGCTGGGCAGCCTCCGCTCTGGCAGCATCCAAAGCGGTTTCCAGCTGTGTTTGGGCGTAGGCCAGCCTTTGTTCCTCCTCCTGCGCGGGACAGCCGCCCAGCCCCTCCAGCGCGCCGCGCAGCAGCACGCGCTCTTCCCGCCGCGTCACGCCCGCAATTTCCCGTTCAGTGCGGCAAAGCGCATTGTCCAGCTCTGTCTGAAGGCCGCAGCCGGAGGCGAGATCGGAAAAATAAAGCGGCAGCGCCGACAGCCGGGCATTTTGCTGTGCCGCAGCGAGGATTTCCTCCGTTCGGCCGCAGCGGAAATGCAGGTCGTCCCGCACTGCGCCCAAAAAAGAGCAGATATCCGCCAGCACCTGTACGCGGCGCATGGCGGCGTTGCCTTTGCGCCAGCCCATGGCTGCGCCCGTGTAAAGCACAAGTATCGCACCGATACATTTAAAAAACAGTTCCCGCATCCACGACCTCCGATATTCTGCCCGGTGTTTCCTTACCTTTTAAAAACGCCACATGACGGAAAGCCCCCGTCTGCAGCAGAGCCGTGTACTGCGGCCTGCGGCGCAGCGTTTCCGCGTCCGGCGCGTGGATGGTCACCACAAGCCCGACGCCTGCGTTTGCCGCCTGCGTGATCGCCGCGATATCTTCCATTGCTCCAACCTCGTCACACACGATAACGTCCGGTGCAAGTGCGCGCAGCGCATGCTGCATACCGATGTGTTTTGGATATCCCGAAAGCACGTCGCAGTGCTGAGGCAGCCGTGTGCAGAAGCCGGACTGCTCCACAGGGGCGATTTCGAAACGCTCGTCCACCACGGCGGTTTTTCGGCCTGCCGCGGAAAGCTCCGCCAGCACGGCGCGAAGCAGCGTCGTTTTGCCGCTGCCCGGCGCACCTGCGATCAGCAGCCCCACGCCGGGTGCGCACAGCAGCGGACGCAGAACGGCGTCGCAGGCACACAAGCCCGTGCGCGCCACGCGCAGATTGATGGACGTGATATTTTTGAGCGTAAAGGTTCCGCTGCCATCCACGAATGCCGTACCGCACACGCCCGCCCTGTGCCCGCCCGGCAGCGGAACAAAGCCGTTCGCGATGCAATCCGCAAAGCTGTGCACCGAATATCCGCAGATGGCCTGAAAGCAGTTCTGCACCAGCACGTGCGGCGTAGACAGCACGCCGGCATCCGGTTTTTCTCGCCAACCGCCGTCTATGGAAACAAACCGTGCGCCGCTCGGCGTGCTCAGCGACACCGGGCGGCCTGAACGCAGGCGGATTTCCGTAATGTCCCCCGCCCACCGGGACGGAATGCGTATCAACGCCTGCGAGACTGCACCGGGCAGCTGTGACGCAGCATGATAAAAAGCGTCCATCTCTTCCCGTCCTTTGCCATTCATTTGTTCAATGATATGAAACGCGGACAGGCGTTAGAACCAAAAATACCCCGGGCGCTGAATGCGTCCGGGGCATGCCTGTATTGTGTTATTCGTCGTTTTCCTGCTCGTAAGCCTCCTGTTCTTCCACAAGCCTTTCCCATTCGGCCAGGACCTCGTCCTGATGAAAACGGGTATCGTCCAGCTCATCGCACACATCCCGCAGACGCGTGTGATCCCGCAGAACATCAGGGTCGTTCACTTCACCCTCCAACGCCATAATGCGCAGGGCAAGCGTCTCCATTTCATCCTCCAGTGCTTTGATCCGTGTGCGAAGCTCCGCGCGGCGGCGGCGCTGCTCCTTGCCGTAAGCAGCCTTGCCTGCAGACGCCGTCTTTTCCGGTACAGTGTTTTTTTCAGACGGCACAGCCCCGCGGTGCATCATCGCGTCATAATTTTCATATAGCGAAGCTTTTCCATTTTCAATGAATAAAATTGGACAAGCGAGGCTGTTCATCAGATAACGGTCATGGGTGACGAGCACAAGCGTCCCCTCATAGGAAGCCAGCGCCTCCCCCAGAGATTCCCGGGTATAGATATCCAAATGGTTCGTCGGCTCGTCCAGAAACAAAAGATTCGGCTTTTCCAGCAAAATTTCTGCAAAGCGCAGACGGGCCAGCTCACCGCCCGAAAGCGCCGAACACGGCTTGAATACATCCTCACCACGAAAATTCAGTTTGGCCAGGTGGCTGCGCACCTCAAGCTCCGTGAATTTTGGATATTTGTCCCAAATCGTACTGATGACCGTGCCGCCCCGGCGAAGCTGTTGCTGTTCGAACACAGACGGCTTTGCGCCGGCGCCTAAGCGCACTGTGCCCATCTGTGGACGCAGCTTGCCGTCCAGCACACGCAGCAGCGTGGATTTTCCCGCGCCGTTCGGGCCCGCGATGACCAGGCGTTCTCCCCGCTTTACAAGCAGATCCAATCCTTCAATAAGTCTTTTGCCGCCCAGTGTGACAGAAATATTCTTCGCCGTAAGAATCTCGTTGTAAGGCGTTACATCGAAGGTGAAGCGGAACTTCAGATCGGTGTGGGAGGTGCGCGGTGCTTCTGTGATCTCCATTTTCTCAAGCTGCTTGCGCCTGCTTTGGGCCATTTTTGTAGTGGAGGCGCGCACCAGATTACGCGCAATATAATCTTCCAGCTTCGCGGCTTTCTCCATATCCGCATCGTGCTGCTTCTGCTGAAGCGCCACAGCCGCCTCTTTCTGCGGAAGGTAAGCGGAATAATTCCCCTTATATGCTGTAAGCGTATTGTCCTCGATTTCGAAAATGCGGTTGCAGACAGCATCAAGAAAATAACGGTCGTGGCTCACCACCAGAATCGCGCCTGGATAGGTTTTGAGGTAGCTTTCCAGCCATTCCATCGTCTCAAAATCCAAATGGTTTGTCGGCTCGTCCAGAATCAGCAGATCCGGTTTTTGCAGCAGCAGCTTGGCAAGGCAAAGGCGGGTATGCTCGCCGCCGGAGAGCACAGCCACGCTTTTCTGATAATCCGGCGCGGGAAAAGCCATGCCGTTCAATATCTTTTTGATCTGTGTGTCCATATTATAGCCGTCCGCCGCGTCTACAACGGCGGAGAGCTGCGCATGGCGTTCCAAAAGCAGATGGTCGTCCGGACACTCCGCCATCTGGCGCTCCAGACGCTTCATCTCGTCCATTGCGTCCAAAACGGAACGAAATGCGTTTTCCATTTCTCCATATACCGTACATGCGGGGTCCAGCACGCTGTTCTGCTCCAGATAACCTACCGTCGCCCCGTGCGCCAGCGTCACGATTCCGTCATCCGGGTACAGCTCACCCGTGATGATCTTGATGAGCGTGGTTTTGCCCGCGCCGTTCTCGCCAATAATTCCGGCGCGGTCTTGTGCGTCCAGCACGCAGCTGATGTTCCTGAGACACAGCTCAGCTCCAAAATATTTTTGAATGTTTTGTATCGTTAATAACATAATTTTCTCATTGATCTGCCGCGTATATCGTTACGTCGGCGTTTTCATACACGACCACAAGCCCGGATAGCTGGCTTGTGTCGCCCGGATACTGTTTGGAACAAACAAGGTAGTCGATGCCGTTTTCCGCACAAAGGCGCAGGACTTCCTCCGGCGCCGTCGACGCGTCGAACAGTGCGGTATTCACAGCCTGCTTTTGCGCAACAACGGCCTCGGAAACCCCCATGTTCGTCACTGCATAGGTATAGCCTTCCATATATGCCTGCCGGCCGCTCATCGCGGTATACAAGCTGGAGATACCGTCCGAGGCGTTGGCCATGCTGTGAATACGGTTGGTAGCGAACACTGCATCCTGCGGCGTATTGCTCTGCAGCCATTTCATCGCCGCCTCATCGCCTGCGCTGGCGGTGCTGACATACGGGTACTTGGGGATAATATCAAGGTTACGCGCCAGCTGGCGCATCCCGCTGCCTGTAAAGTTAATCACCAGCACGGCACTGGTGGCGAGACCGACGGCGCCGCACAGCGTGCAGAAGGCTTTCCCCGCGCGTGTACGCACCATCGTGACCTGGTCAACCGCAAGCAGATTCATAAACATAATTGCAATCAGAACAAAATAAAGCTGGCTGTATGAGGGATGCCAAAACAGAAAATAAGCAAGAAAGCCGCCCGCCACAATGCCATTTGTCAGCAAGCGTTCCGCCGGAAGCCGCAGCAGCCCGCGGATGTCCCTGCAAAGCCCTTTTAAATACAGCGGAAATTGAAAAGGCTGCATACAAAATGCATGCAAAACCGCTCCCAGCACCATGCATACCGCACCGGCCGCTGCGCTGTCTCCCATCCATGCACGCAGCCACTGGCGCGGTGCGGAAGCCTCCAACGTCTTGAATCCGAAATGAACACTGGTGTTTGTCCCGGAAGAAAAAATCACAAGGTAGACCACCAGGAAAACCGCCAGAACTCCAGCCAACGCGGTCAATGCCCGGCTCCAGCGCGGTTTGCGGAACAGTACAAACAGCATTGTGACCGCAAAGCTGCAAACGACAATGGCCGCTGCCGGTCCTTTGGCAAAACACACAAGTGCAAAACTGCCCAGAAAAACCGTCAGATACATCCAACTCACATCAAAGTGTCTGCGGGCCATTTCTGTAAACAGGATCACAAAAACCGAAACAAAAACAGCCGCTGTTCCCTGCGCATTCACGTTCGTAATGAGGTGCATCATATTTGTATTGCCGAAACTGCCTGTTCCGTTCGTCAGAGCTGTCCACAGGCTGGCGCAGTTGAACAAAAACATGGAGAAGGTGAACAATAACGCCTTGTTCCGATGGCCGCGGTAAAAGCAGATGCCCAGTGCATACAGGCAACACAGCAGAGCAGCCAAAACCAGCGGCCCCGCATAAAACACGTAAATATCATAGCAGGCGATTCCGCTCACAATAGAAAGCGCACCGAACACAAGCTCCGTGAGATAATGATAGGAAAAACGCACCATGGAAAAGCGGATGTCCTGCGGAGGGAATCCCAGTGCAAAGGAATTGGCATTCCCGATATTCCACATCACATCCTGCGTCAGCACGATCTCTCCCGCAGCGGCAGGGTGTGCATTTTTTACGCTGACCATCAGCGCAAACAAAACGGACAGAGCGCACCAAAGAGTGACCCGTGAAAGGAATCCGCCGTCCGCATATACAGCGCGTGCCGCTTTCCACGGACTTTGCGGCGCGCCCCGCAGGAGCGCCAGCCAGAGCAGCCCCAGCACCGGCGGCAGCGCGCGCAGCAGCCACAGAACGCCCAAACGCATGCTGACACAATACAGGACGGCCAGAAAGCCTGTGCCAAGAAGGATGCTCAGCGGCACAGCGAATTCCGGCAGAACCTTCTCCATTCCTGTGACGCGGACCCAGAAACGGCCGGGGAGGTATAAATACACCGCGGCACAGAGGAAGAAAACAAACAGCCCCCACAGCTTTGCTCCAGACACGCGGATGAGCGCCAGATAAGTCAAAACGCAGAGCACGCAAAAACACAACTTTACCCGTGGGAAACCGTCTTTCAATCGGAAGAACAATTTTCTCGGCACGTCGGCCCTCCTCCCTGCAACAGGAAGAAACCGCCGCCGGGAATGCGCCTCGGCAGCGGTTTCTTCATTGTATCTCAGGCCTGCGCAGGCATCCTGTGCAGGCATCGATTCTCTTTGCCCGTTTCTTTATTTGAAGAACCGGTTCAGCAGTGAAACGGCCACGCTGATGATACCCATAACAATGAAAATACCGCACATGCCCATGAGCATGACACTGAGAGACTGCAATACCATATCCATACCAGTACCTCCTTATACTCTGGCGATCAGGTTGAGGATCAGGCCGCCCGCGATAACGCTGGCGATCTGCCCGCCGACATTGACGCCCGCCGCGTGCATGAGCAGGAAGTTCTGCGGGTCTTCCTTCAGGCCCATCTTATGGACCACACGGCTGCTCATCGGAAACGCGGAAATGCCGCATGCGCCGATCATCGGATTGATTTTTTTCTTCGTGAACAGATTGAGGAATTTGGCAAACATCACGCCGCCGACCGTGTCGAAAATAAATGCAAACAGACCAAGCAGCATGATCATCAGTGTGCCCCAGGACAGGAACATATCCGCCTGCATCTGGGTGGCAACGGTGATGCCGAGCACGATGGTAATGAGGTTTGCCAGCACATTCTGAGCTGTTTCAGAAAGGCTGTTCAGAACGCCGCATTCACGCAGCAGGTTGCCGAACATCAGGAAGCCGACCAGAGAAACGCTGCGCGGCGCAATCAGGCCCGCAATCACGGTGACCACGATTGGGAACAGGATGCGCACCGTCTTGCTGATCTCCTTCGCCTCGTAAGGCATGCGGATCAGACGCTCTTTCTTTGTTGTCACCATGCGGATGACCGGCGGCTGGATGATGGGCACCAGCGCCATGTAGCTGTATGCCGCAACAATGATGGCGCCCAGATACTTGGTGCCGTAGAAGTTGCCGACAAAAATAGACGTGGGGCCGTCCGCAGCGCCGATGATGGCAACGCTGGCGGCGTCCTGAATGCTGAACATGCCCGGAAAAATCAGGTTCACCAGGCAGGCCAGCGTCAGCGTCATAAAAATGCCGAACTGCGCGGCCGCGCCAAACAACAGCAGCTTGGGATTGGCCAGCAGCGGGCCGAAGTCGATCATCGCGCCGATGCCGATGAACAGCAGCAGCGGGAACAGCTCGTTGGAGATGCCCGCGCGGAACAGCTCGCTCAGGGCGCCCACCTCGATGCCCAGCTCGTGCATCTGGTCGATGGCGCCGGAAAGCGGCAGGTTGACAAGGATGGCGCCGAAGCCCATGGGCAGCAGCAGGCTGGGTTCCATGTCCTTCTTGATAGCCAGATAGATCAGAGTGCCGCCGATGGCCCACATCACGACCATTTTAACGGCCGAAACGGGATCAAGCGACAGGATGCTTCCAAACATCGCATTGATAAAATTCATGAATACTTCCATTTACGATTTCTCTCTCCATTCCAAAGATTTGGGATATCGCCTATATAAAACAACGGCATGCGTACACCGCCGCTTTATCCAAAACCATTTTGCCCGAGCTTTCACGCCTGATTGGCATCGCACCACGCGAGGATATCCGCGTATACCTCAGCCCGGTTTGTTTCATTCAGTATCTCGTGCCGTGCGCCGGGGTACAGCTTGAGGAAAACGTCTTTCACACCGGCATCTTTCAGCGCGCGGTAAACGGATTCAACGCCTCTGCCGTAATCTCCCACCGGATCTGCGTCGCCGGCAAACAGCGCGACGGGCAGACGCTTGTCCACCTTCTGCGCCCATTGGGGACGGTTCACCGCACGCAAAATCGCCATTAGCTCGTGAAACGCGCTGGCAGTAAAAATAAACGTACACTTTGCATCCTGTGCATACCGTGCAACGACCTCTTTGTCGCGTGAGATCCAGTCATAGGGCGTATCGGGAGAATCCACCCGCTTCAAATATTGGCCGAACGCCATGTTGTTAAGAAACTTCGAACGGTGCTTTCGCCCTTTCACCCTGCCGATCGCCTCAGTAAGAGCAAGTCCTACGCCCGCCAACGGGTTCGGACCGCCCGTGCCGCTGAGCACCAGTGCATGCAGCGTTTCCGGATACAGGACGGCATACATCCGCGCAAAAAAACTGCCCATGCTGTGTCCGAGCAGGATAACGGGCAGCCCCGGATACGCCTCGCGGGCAAGGCGGTTCATTTCGTGCAGATCCTGCAGCACAAATTTGCGGCCGTCCTTTTCGGCAAAATAGCCGTCTGTTCCGTTCGGGCCGCTGCTTGTAGCGCCGTGTCCCAAATGGTCGTTGCCGCAAACCACATAGCCTTTCTGCGCCATATACCCGGCGAAATCGTCATAACGGCCGATGTACTCGCACATGCCGTGGGAAATTTGCAGGATACAGCGCGGGTCCACCCCGGGACAGGTGTAATAATACCCCGCGACGGTGTCCGCTCCGTTGGAGGACTTAAAGCTGATGGCGTTTTTCTTTACTTCCGGCATTCGCAAGCTCCTCCTCTTCCATGACGATGCGAAGCAATTTCTCATAGCCCTGGATCGTGTAGGTCGGCTGCGGCGCGCCCTCGGGCAAAGCCGCGCCGCGGAAGTTGCACCAGCAGGTGTCGATGCCCGCTCCCGCGCCTCCGGCAATATCCGCTTTCAGGGAATCGCCGATCATAAGTACCTTTTTCCGGTTTTCAATGCCCAGTGTATTGAGGGCCGTATCGAATATTTTGCGGGCGGGCTTCGTCGCGCCTACCCGGCCGGATACGAACACGCCGTCAAAAAAACGGCCCAGGCCCGACTTCTCCAAACGGCCCGCCTGCACTTTTTCAACGCCGTTGGAAACAACCGCCAGCGTGGCTACTTCCGCCAGCTCCTCCAGCGTTTCCTCAGCGCCCGGGAACGTATCTGCGCGCTGGGATAACTGTGTTAAGTAATAATCGTTGATCTCTACGGGATTTCCCTGCACGCCAAACGCAGCGAGCAGCTTTTCAAAGCGCTGGATAACAAGCTTGTCCTGCCGCACCTTCCCCTGCTCCAGCGCCGCCCACAGAGCATTGTTGATGCTGTGGTACTGGGCAACGGCCTCCTCGGTGTCCGGCAAGGAAAAATGCGTCAGCGTATCTCGCAGCGCACCGTCCTCTGCTGCATCGAAATCCAGCAGAGTGCCGTCCACATCAAACAGCAGGCAATAATAAAAGGCCAAAAAATGCCACGCCCCTTCTGCGCGAAAATAAAATCATATCGTTACTATTATCCATGATTTAACTGCATTCGTCAACAGGGCCGGCGATAAATTTCTGTTAAAACAGCAAAAAGCGGCAGGTAAGCCCGCCGCAGTTCGCTTTAAATCTGAATGATCTGTTCTTCGTATCCGCCTTTGTTCTCCATATAATTATAAACAATCGGCTGCTGCGCCCCGGATTCCGGCTGTTGCCGCAAAGGTGTCTTTGGGATAAAGCGCTCCATTTCAGGATCCCTGCATCCGTCGCAGGACTCCCCTTCGCAGCAATTCCGGCAGCCGTTGGGGTCCCGATTGTCATAGGCGTCCCCGTTTTCTCCGTTGCACAGGCAGGAGCGTTGGTGCGGCGCATCGCCGCCCTCCCAGTCCGGCGGTTCGATATCGTTCCAGTCCGTCAGGTCATAGTTGTCCACGCAGCCGCAAAGGGCATCCTCCTGCGGCTCACTGTTGCAAAACGCATTGTGTTCGATCATACGGCATACCTCCTTGTGCCCATCTTATGCCGGGAGGCTTCGGGATGTGCCGCATGGATTCAGGAATCGAATTCTCCTTTTACACTGCGGGTAAACAAGGTGCGCAGCGCGGCATCTGCGTCTGCTCCTTCATAAAGAATGGCGTAAATCGTGTTGCAAATAGGAAGCTCCACCCCATAGCGCGCGCCCAGTTCCACCAATGCGCGCACAGTAGGCACGCCTTCGGCGAGGCTTCCGTACGGCTCACCTTTGATATAGCTTTCTCCGAACTGCCGGTTGTGGCTGTGGCTTGAAAAGAGCGTGGCCTCGTAGTCGCCCAGATGGCACAGCCCGTATGCGGAAAGCTCGTTTCCGCCCATGGCGCGGATGAGCCGCGCAATCTCCCGCGCGCCCCGCGCCATCAGCGATCCTTTCAAGCTGGAAAGGCCTTTGCCGTCCAACATGCCCGCCGCAATGCCGATCACATTTTTCGCTGCGGCTCCAACCTCTGTTCCCACAAGGTCTCCGCCTTTGTATAGGCGGATGAGGTCGGTGCTCATCGTTTCCACAATGAAATCCACCACCGTCCGGTCGTCGGAATCCACAACCATACAATTGGGAACGCCGGCTGTAAAATCCTCTACATGCCCGGGGCCCACCCATACGGCAACCGAGACGGGCTGCGTCACCTCGCTGCGGAACACCTGCGTCAGCCGGTCTCCGGTGCCGCATTCGAGGCCTTTCATACAAAGGATAAATGTTTTGCCCGCCACGGGATAAGCCTGAATGCATCGTGCCAACGCGCGCAGCTCCTGCGCACTGATGGAAATGACGACAATCCGCGCCGATTCCAAAGCAGCGCCCAGATCACTGGTCAGGCAGACACGCTCCGGGAGCTTCAGGTAGCGGTTGCCGCCTGCTTCCCGCAGCGCCGCAAGGCTGTGGGAGCCCTCTCGCCCCCAAAGCGTCACGTCATTTTTCGCGCTGTGGTACCACGCCAAAAAAGATCCCCACCGGCCGCAGCCTAGTACGGAAATATTCATAAAAAACTCCTTGGTTTATTTTTGAAAACAGCCGTTCAGCTCGCCTGCGCGCCGCCGGACGCTGCCACAACGCCCTGCCAGGCAGGCGGAGCCTTGCGTTCCGGTGCTTTTGCAGCCACAGGCCGCCTGTCCTCTGCCTCATACGCATGGGTCCGCGTGTAGAACAGCAGTTCTTCCAACGCCGCCTGGCTCAGATGCAGCCCATCGCCGATCACATAATCCGGCTTGGCGTAGCCGTCTCCGCCTTTGAGCGCTTCAGCCGAGTTCAGGAACGGGAGTCCCAGCTCCTGCGCCAGTTCTTCCAGCGCCTTATTAAAATCATCCAGCGTTTCCATTGTGATGTCAGGATAAGAGCGCACCTTGCCTATGGGCGGAATTGCGTTGATAATGATATCGCAATACGGGTAAGCATCCTGAATCGCCGCGATCGCGTCGCGGTAAGCGTCGATAAACGATTCCCGGGTAAACTGGCCGCTGGCGTTGTTTGTTCCGAAGGTCATCACGATCCGGCGCGGCTTCACTTTTGCGATGGCCTGCGGAATGGTATAGACTCTTGTCTCCCCACTGAAATAAACACAGGACGCCTGCGAGAGGCTCTCGATGCCCATCCCCTCCAGCGCCATATAATTTTCCAGCGGGACAAGCCCGTAGGCAAACATCCGCACCGTATTGGAATCCCCGATAAAGACCGTTTCATCCAGGTAAGTTTGGCCCGCATCTGCGCTCTCCGGCAGCGCGCCGCCGGAAAACCTCGGCTGTTTTGCCTCCGGCTCGGCCTTTCCGGTAAGTTCGGCCATCACCTGCGGCAAAACAGGATTGGCAGAACGCGCATCAAGGATCAGCAGCAGAACCGTAGCCGACGCCGAAGCAAGAAAAAACAGAATGCAGACGATCAGCGTCACACATGCGCGCCGCTGCCGTTTCGGCACATATTTCCAGTCACGCATTCGGAAATGCGCAGAAGTATCGTTCAAATACGGTCATTCCTTTTCCGGAAGCGCAGCTTCCCCTTGATCTTTGCGCTGCAGCAGCCATGTACACAGCGCACCGGCGGACGGCGCGAGATACAGCGGAACAAAAGGTTCCAGCTCCCCGCGGGAACCATAGCCGTACAGCACGCCCACCGCCGGCAGCCCGCAATCCACCGCCCCCTGCATATCGTTGTCCCGGTCGCCCACCATCACAGCCCGTTTGTCCTGTACACACGGTTGAGCAAGCACATGGCGAATCACGGCTGTTTTGGTGTCCAGTGAAGCATCCGGAGAAGAACCGCCGATGTAATCAAAATACGGTGTAAGCTCCAGTTCATCCAACAGCTTCAGCGCCGCATAGCGCACCTTGGACGTGGCAAGGCATACGATATATCCTGCCTCCCGAAGCGCGCCCAGAAGTTCTTTTATGCCGGGATACGGCTTTGTCAGCGCACCGCTGGCTTCGGCATAATGCGCGCGGTAGATTCCCACCGCGCGTTCTACCTCGGCGGGAGGCAGAAGCTGTGCGAAGCTTTCGCGAAGCGGCGGCCCGAGAAACCGCCTGAGCCGTTCCTGTGGAACCGTCATCTCATATTGCGCCAGTGTGAACTCGAAGGAATCGAAGATACCGGGCGCAGAATCAATGAGTGTGCCGTCCAAATCGAACAGCACCGCGTCGAAAGTCTGCAAACAGACGCCCCTTCCTTGAAAAAATTATCACGCCAGCAGCATACGGTCGTTGGCGAATTCACCGTTGCTCACGGCCTCGAATTTGGCCAGAAGGTCGCTCACCTGAAGGTTTGTTTTCTCTTCACCGGACACGTCGTAAATGATGTTGCCCTCGTGCATCATCACCAAGCGGTTGCCGTAACGGATGGCGTCCTTCATGTTGTGTGTGACCATCAGTGTGGACAGCTTATTCTCTGAAATGATCTTTTCCGTGAGCGTGAGAACCTTGTGTGCGGTTTTGGGATCCAGCGCGGCGGTGTGCTCGTCCAGCAGCAGCAGTTTGGGGTTCTGCAGCGTTGCCATCAGCAGCGTCAGCGCCTGACGCTGTCCCCCCGAAAGAAGGCGGACCTTGCTGGTAAGCCTCCCCTCCAGGCCGAGGTCAAGCATCTGCAGCTTTTCTTTGTAAAATTCGCGCTCCTCATTACTGATGCCCCAACGCAGCGTGCGGGTCCTGCCGCGGCGGTAAGCCATGGCAAGGTTTTCTTCAATGCCCATGTTCCCGGCTGTTCCCATCATCGGGTCCTGAAACACACGGCCCAAAAGTTTGGCGCGTTTGTACTCCGGCAGTTTGGTAATGTCCGCGCCGTCCAGTATGATGCTGCCCGCGTCTGCGGTATAAACGCCCGCAATAAGGTTGAGCATCGTGGATTTGCCCGCGCCGTTTCCGCCGATGACTGTGACAAAATCGCCGTCGTTCAGTGTGAAGCTGAGATTCTGGATCGCCCGTTTTTCATTGATGGTGCCCGGATTGAACACCTTATGGATGTTTTTCAGTTCCAGCATACCGCTCACTCCTTCCCCGCCGGCACAGGCATAAATTTGGATTTCAGGAATTTTTTCTGCAATGTGGGCACACTGAGCGCCAGCGCAACAGTGACCGCGCTGAACAGCTTAAGGTCCTCGGTGGAAAGGCCCAACTGCAGCACAAAGGCGATAACAATTTGATAAATCACAGACCCGGCCACGATGGAACCGAGCTGATAGGCAAAATTGAAGCGCGCGCCGAAGATGACCTCACCGATGATGACACTGGCCAGACCGATGACAATGGCGCCGCGGCCCATATTGATGTTTGCACTTCCCTGGTACTGCGCCAGCAAGCCGCCGGCAAGGCCCACAAGGCCATTGGAGAGGACCAGTCCGATGATCTTCATCGTGTCGGTATTCACACCCTGGGCGCGTACCATTTTGCGGTTGTTGCCCGTTGCGCGGATGGCGCAGCCAAGTTCCGTGCCGAAAAACCAGTACATCACAGCGACAACAGCCGCCGCCACCAGCACGCCGATGAGCAATGCCATGGGGATGTTCCCCAGGCTGATGACCACAGGCTGGCGCAGAAGCGCCACGCTGGATTTGCCCATGATGCGCAGATTGATGGAGTAAAGCCCCAGCTGTGTGAGTATTCCCGCAAGAATGGCCGGGATGCGCAGACGCGTGTGCAAAAAGCCGGTTACAAGCCCGGCAAGCATGCCGGCAAATACCGCGAAAACCAGAGAAAGCAGCGGGTGCATTCCCATCAAAATCAGCACGGCGCTTGTCGCGCCGCCGGTGCAAAGGCTGCTGTCCACCGTCAAATCCGCGATGTCCAGCAGCTTATAGGTCACATACACGCCCAGAGCCATGACGCCCCAGACGAGCCCCTGCGCCGTCGCGCCGGGAATTGCCGCAATGATGCCGCCCATAATGATATCCGTCCTTTACTGTTAAGCGTTACGCCTAAATGCGTACAGATAAAATGATTATAACACAAAACAGGCGGCGGGCAAAGCCCTGCCGCCTGTTTTTATCATTTTTTCGCAAATGTAAGGCTAAAGTTCAGTTCTTCAGATCTTCCGGAAGCGTCAGGCCGATGGCATCACAATTCGCCTCGTTGACGGCAAACTCCAGATCCTCCACAGAGGCGAAGCCTACGGGAACCGTGCCCACGTCTTTGCCGTCCACCAAAATTTCTACCGCCTGAGCAGCAGCCAATTTACCAAGATTGTAGTAGTTGATGCCATAAGTGGCCGTGCCGCCGGATTCCACCATGCCGCTCTCGCCGCAGATCACGGGAATTTTGGCATTCTCCGCAACGAGCGCTGCGGTGGGCATGTTTTCGGCAAACAGATTGTCTGTGGGAACGTACAGTGCGTCTACCTCGCCGACAGCCTTTGTGGTGACGGGCTGAATCTCATTGACATCGGCGGCGGTATACTCGTTCACCGTCAGGCCGCGCGCCTCAAAGGCGGCTTTTGCCAGGCCCGCCTGCAAAATGGAGTTATCCTCGGCCGAGCAGTACAGAATACCAACCGTTTTCGCCTCGGGCACCAGCTTTACCAAAAGGTCGGCCTGTTCCTCGATGGGGTTCATATCAGATGTGCCGGATACATTTCCGCCCGGGACCTCGTCGCTGTCCACCAGGCCGGCGCTCACAAAATCCGTCACCGCCGTGGCCAGAATGGGGATCTCCGTGGTTGCCTGTGCGGCGGCCTGCGCGGCAGGCGTAGCTACAGCCAGGATCAGATCTACTTTATCATTGACAAACTTGGTGGCAATGGTCGCGCAATTGGGAATCTCGCCTTGCGCATTCTGCACGTCGATATTTTCCCGGTTGAAGCCCGCTTCCACCAGCGCGTCGATAAAACCGTCGCGGGCGGCGTCAAGAGCCACATGCTCCGTCAGCTGAATGACGCCGATCTTGCAGTCGGCCGGATCCTTGCCGGCGGCAGCAACAGAAGCTGCCGCCGAAGATGCTGCGTCGGATGTTCCCGGTTCCGAGGCGGCCGCCGAAGACGACGTGGAGCCGCCGCACGCCGCAAGGCCCAGCGCCACCACGGCGGCAAGGCAGAGTGCAAATAACTTTTTCATTTCTTTCCCTCCATAGGCACCGGAAAATACGGTATACACCGTATTTTCCTCGGATGCTTTATTGTGCTAAAGTATATCACAAAAAAAGGCGTGAAAACAATAGCAGAATGCTACTAAATTCACGCCTGAATATTGTATATTTTTGTATATCGATACAACAAAGCGGAAGAAACAGCCTGCAATGCCAGCCGCGCAGAGCTTACAGCGGCAGCTCCGTAAGATATTCTCCCATTTTGTCAAGCCCGGCTGCAATCACTTCCGGCGTATTGGCGTAGCCGATACGAAGATATCCCTCCCGGTCCATCACACTGCCCGGTACGAGCAGCACGCCTTTTTCCGTCAGCAGCCCCCGGCAGAAATCTGCGCTGGGCATGTCGAACTCCATCTTCAAAAAGGCAGTCGTGCCCGCACGCGGCTTTACAAAGCTCAGCTTAGGCTGTCCTTTCAGCCACTGCTCCAAAACGGCAAGATTTCCGGTGACGATGGCACGGTTGCGCGCGATGACCGCATCCTTGTGCTCCAGCGCTATCCCGGCCAGATATTCATCGATCATACCGCAGCTGATGGTACTGTAATCCCGATGGCGGGATACTTGCTCCAACAGCGCTTTTGGCCCGGCAATCCAGCCCAGGCGAAGCCCGGCCAATGAAAAGGTCTTCGACATACTGCCTGTGGAAATGCCTTTTTCATAAAGGTCTGCCACAGAGGCCGTGAACGGCTCGCCTTCGTGGTTCAGGCCGCGGTATACCTCATCGCACAGCAGCCATGCATCGACAGAACGGGCGATCCCGACAATCTCCTGCAGAAACTCCCGGTCCATCAGGGCGCCTGTCGGGTTGTTGGGGTTGTTGATACAGATGAGTTTTGTATTTTTATTCACCATATCGCGCAGTTCGTCCAGGTCGGGCAAAAATGCATTTCCGCTGCGCAGGGGCAGGATGTGAACTTCGGCGCCCAGCGCCTCCGGAATAGAATAATGCTGCTGGTAAGTAGGCAGCACGGAGACCACCTCGTCCCCCGGCCCGGCCAGCGTTTCAATCACAAGATGATTCGCGCCGATGGCCCCGTGCGCCGTAATAACATTCTCCGGTGTCTGTTTTTCATACAGCCCGGCAATGAGCATCCGCAGGTGCGGGCTGCCTTCAATCGCGCCGTAGGTCAGCTTCATGCCGAGGATATCGGCCACAGCCTGCTCACGGCAGCCGCCAAGCTCCAAAAGCTGCTCCACGGTCAGGGATTCCACACAGGTCTCCGCCAAATTATAAGTACAGTCGTTTTCATAGGCGTTCATCCACATCTCAACGCCGAAGTCCTTGATTTTCATTGCTTTCCGATCCCCTGTCTGATTGATAATATCTTCACTGCTGCGCGCCGAAAACACTGGCCACAGCAGTCATGGATTCCTTCAAATCCGCCCGGTAATCCGGCGTCCCCTCCACAAGACTGCTGAGGATGACGCCTTCTGTACCGGTATGTCCGGTGGAGTGGACAAACTGTCCCTCGCCCAGATACATCGCCACATGGCCGGGGAAAAACAGCAGATCGCCCGGCTTTGCTGCTTCAAATGAAATTTCATGCAGCGCAAACCCCGGCTTGATGGCAGCATCCCTGTAAATAATCACGCCGTTGAGCAGATAGGCCATGGAGACAAGGCCGCTGCAATCGATGCCCAACGGCGTTTTACCGCCCCAGCGGTATTGTGCGCCCAGATAAGACAGTGCGGCGCCGCATAAGCGCTGCCGCAGCTCATCTTCCCCAACGCTTTCCCACGCGGGAGCCGGCCGGGCCAGATAAGTTGCTTTGGTATAGCCGAGACGTCCGTCCGCAAGACGAACGGGCAGCCACTGGTTTTCATCCGGGCCGCCCTCCGGGCAAAGAAAAGCCCCCCGCGGCATACTCTGCAGGCAGCCCCCCTGTACCTTCGGCTCGTTCAGCACATCGATGTAAGGTTTTTGCACTGCCAGCTTTGGCGCCGACCGCCATTGCGCGGCAAGCGCGCCGTCCTCCAGCAGGCAGCGCGCGGGCGTCCAGCCCTCATAGCGGTAATGGGTGCACACACGGCAATACAGCCCTTCCCGCGCCAGCACCTCCACCACCATACCATAAAGCGCTTCATCCGCCAGCTCACACAACGGCTCCGGCTTCGTATACAAAGGGGCGACGTCAGAAATCACAACAGCAAAACTCATTGCGTATCCTCCTGGGAATAATAATCGAAAACCAACTTCGAAACACGTCCCGCCAGAGGCTCGTCACCGTCAATATCCAGTGCGTCCCAAATGAGTACGGCGATGAAATACGGCCGGCCCGGAAGCTCGAACACTCCCGCATCATGGCTCAGACGGTCCAGGCCGCCCGTCTTGTGGGCACAGGGAACGTCCTGCCAAATGTAACGGGTGAGCATCCGCGTATCGCGCTGACGGCGCAGGATCGAGCGCGCCAGCGCGCAAAGCTCCGGTGTGAGCACTGTTTCGTCATACAGCGCACGGAACACGCGAAGCAGGTCCTCCGCGCTGGTATAATTATTGCGCCCGGCTGATACTGCATCCCAATCCAGCATTTTGCGTTCCAGCACAGTGTTTTTCGTCCCGACACTGTGTGCCGCCGCATTTATACATTCGGCGCCCAGCAGTCCGATGAGCACGTTCGTTGCCGTATTGTCGGAAAGGACGATCATCCACACAAGCAGCTCCTCCAGCGGATGCATGCCGGGACCGTCCACAAAGACGCCTGTGTCAGGAAGAATGTCTTCCGCTGTGACCGCCACAGGCGTGTCCAGCGCGAGCCTTCCCCGCCGCACCTCATCCAGCGCGGCCAGCAGGATGAACACCTTGATGGTAGACGCAGAGACCGCCCTCCTGCCCGCGCCCCGTTCATACAACGGCACGCCGCCAGCCAACGGAACAGCCAGCACGCACACCTGTTCCTGCGCCGCTGCAAGCTGCGCATCCAGCGCGGCGCAAAGCTCTTGTCTGGTCATATTCAATACTCCAATACCCGCAGCGTGCGGTTCGTTGCGTCAAGATTCACGTTTACCCCCAGCGGCAGGGACATCGTAGGCATGATATGCCCACACTGCAGCGCCCCCAGAATCGGTTTGCCTTCATCCAGCAGCAATTCTGTGACGACCTCACGCAGCGTCAGACTCTCCGCCGGGTCAGGTGCTGCACAATCCGTGAACGCACCCAGCAGAATACCCGCGCAGGCGCGCAGCTTCCCCGCCTGCTTCAGCATGAGCAGCATGCGGTCAATACGGTACGGCGTTTCACCGATATCCTCAATGAACAATATTTTATCCTTTGTCTCGATTTCATAAGGCGTTCCCAAAGAGGCGGCGAGCAGCGACAGGTTGCCGCCCGTCAACACGCCGTGGCTCACGCCCTTGGCGATCGTGTACAGCGGCATACCGTCCGGATTGAGGATATTCGGCTCCTGCACGCCGAAAATCGCGTTTTTCAGCGAACGCTCGGTATATTCGTCCAAACCTGCATACCATTCCGTGGCCGGCATAGGCGTGTGATAAGTAACAAAGCCGCAGCGCTGATTCAGCATCAGATGCAGGATGGTGACATCGCTGTACCCGCAGAACACCTTGGGCGTTTTTGCAATAGCAGTCCAATCGATGCGGTCCATCAAGCGCTGCGCACCATATCCTCCGCGAATGCAGATGACGCCGTGGATGCTCGCGTCTGAAAACGCATTATTAAAATCTGCCGCGCGTTCGCGGTCATATCCGGCCAGATAACCGTGCCGCATGGTACAGGACGGAAAAACGACAGGCTCCAGCCCAAGCGCCTGCACACTGGCCACAGCAGGCTCCAAGCGCCCCTCTGGAACCGGGCCGGAAGGCGCGATCAGCGCGACACGCGCGCCTGTAAACAACGGTTTTGGTATAATCATGGCAGCTCTCCTTTGCTTGTTCAGGATGGTTACGACTTCTCCGGCACATGCCTCCCGCCGCCGGAGGGCAAAGCCGCGGCAAACGGAAACATGTGTAAAAACTGTGTAAACTGCATACAGAAACACCGAAAGCGGACGCTTTGTCCGCTTTCAGCACGGACGCTCCGCGCGAAAAACGCCGCGCTGCGTCCTTCATGTCATTCAGTTTAAATCATTGTCCGGTATTTTTCAAGTTCTTCCTGATTTGCAAGCACAAAATGTCCCGGTTCGATCTCCGTCCATGCCGGAGGGTCTGCCTCATAATGATGACAGGACGGGTCGTACACCTCCAGGACCTTACGTTTTTCCGCCGCAGGGTCCGGCAGCGGAATAGCGGAAAGCAGCGCCCTCGTATACGGATGCAGCGGATGTGCAAACAGCTTTTCCGTACTGGAAAGCTCTACGATGCGTCCCAAATGAATGACCGCGATGCGGTCGCAGATGAAACGCATCACCGAGAGATCATGACTGATGAGCAGATAGGTCAGCCCGCGCCGACGCTGCAGCTCGGCCATCAGGTTCAGCACCTGCGCACGGATGGATACGTCCAAAGCAGAGATGGGCTCGTCCGCAACAATGAATTCCGGTTCCATGATAAGCGCGCGGGCGATGCCGATGCGCTGGCGCTGCCCGCCGGAGAACTCGTGCGGAAAACGGCTGGCAAATTCCGGCAGCAGTCCCACGTCGGAAAGCGCCTGCGCAACCTTTTTGCGGCGTTCTTCCTCCGGCACGCGTCCGCCCAGATTATACAACCCCTCGGAGACGATATAATCCACCTTGGCGCGTTCGTTGAGGGAGGCCATCGGGTCCTGGAAGATCATTTGTATTTTTCGGGTGACTTCCCTGTCCTTTTCACGGCTGATCTTGCCGCTGATGCGTTCTCCATCGTACAAAATCTCGCCGCTCGCCGCCGGGTTGATGCGGATGACCGTCCGGCCGATGGTCGTTTTGCCGCTGCCGGATTCGCCCACAAGACCGAACGTCTCGCCTTTGAAAATATCGAAGCTGACGTTTTTGACGGCGGTGAACTTATTGTGCCGTTCCCCAAAGGTCACTGTGAGGTCTTTGACCTGCAGAAGAGGCTTGTTTTCCATTGTCATACATTCCCCTCCTGCACACTCCGCAGATTGCGGATATTTTCCGGCGGCTCCACTTTGGGTGCGCGCGGGTCCAACAGCCAGGTGCGCGCTTTGTGGGTCGGGCTCACCTCGAAATACGGCGGCCGCTCCACAAAATCAATTTTCAGCGCATACGGATTCCGAGGCGCGAAGGCATCCCCCTTTACATCCGCAAACAGATTTGGCGGCGTGCCGGGAATGGAATACAGGTTCTCGCCCCGCACACCGAGCTGCGGCAGGCTGGACAGCAGCGCCCAGGTATACGGGTGCTTGGGCGTGTAGAACACTTCCTCGCAGGTCCCGATCTCAACGATATCGCCCGCGTACATCACCGCGATTCGGTCGGCCACGTTCGCCACCACGCCCAAGTCATGGGTGATGTACAGCGTGGTCAGCTTATACTTGGCCTTCAGGTCCTTCAGAAGCTTTAATATCTGTGCCTGAATGGTAACATCCAGAGCCGTCGTTGGCTCGTCACAGATAAGGATGCGCGGGTTGCATGCAATGGCGATGGCAATGACCACACGCTGGCGCATACCGCCGGAAAACTCATGCGGATACTGGCCGAAACGGCGCGCCGCCTCGGTGATGCCGACATCCTCCAGTATCTCGGTAGCTTTTTGCTTGGCGGCATCCCCCTTCATTCCCTGGTGCAGCGTCAGCGCTTCGCAGATCTGTGCGCCGACGGTTTTGAGCGGATTCAGGCTGGTCATCGGGTCCTGCATGACCATGGCGATTTCCTTTCCGCGCACGCTGAGCCACTCTTTTTCCGTTTTAAAGGCGGCAAGGTCCTTTGCGCCGTAACGGATGCTGCCGCGGGTAACACGGCCGTTGGAATCCAACAGGCCCATGAACGTTTTGCAGAACACGGATTTACCGCTGCCGGATTCTCCCACAATGGCAAGGCTCTCGCCTTCACGGATATCGAGGCTGATACCCCGAATGGCGTGCAATGTCTTGCCGCGGAGCGTGAATTCCACTTCAAGATCCTGCACAGATAAGATCACATCCTGCATGCTGCGCCGTCCTCCTTAAAATACATGGTTTTTGGGGTCAGCGGCATCGGCAAAGGCGTTGCCGATGATGTAAAAGCTGACGGTAATGATGCACAGCACGACGGTCGGGAAAACCAGCTGATACTGCAAAGAGGGGTTCATCATAATCATGCGGCCCTGGTTGATCAGGTTGCCCAGGCTGGGCGTAGAGACCGGAAGACCGAGACCGATGTATGTGATGAACACTTCATTACCGATGGCCAGCGGAATGGCCATGGCCACGCGCATCATAATGACGGACACCAGGTACGGCAGCAGGTTGCGCACAATAATACGCCGTGTCGGAGTGCCCAGGCACCGGGACGCAAGGTTATAATCCCTGTCACGGATGATAACGATCTGGTTGCGCACAAAGCGCGCCATCGTCAGCCAACCCGTCAGGCACATGGCGAAGATCAGCGTCCCCACGCTGGGCCGCATGATGTAGGAAAACAGAATGAGCACGATCGTCTGCGGAATATTATCCACAACGTTGTACAGCTCGGTAAAAAAGAAATCCAGCTTGCGCACATAACCCCACAGCACGCCGATGAGAATGCCGAAAGCGACCTCCCACATGGCTACGGAAAAGCCGATGAACAGACTGGTGCGCGTACCGCTCCAAACGCGGCTCCACAGATCCTGTCCGATGGAATTGGTTCCGAACCAAAATTCACTGTTCGGCTTCATATTGATGATCTGGATGCCGTTTTCATCGTTGTTGATAACGATTGGGTCGCGTTGGCCGGGCAGATACGGCTGAATGAACATAAAAAGCAGCAGAACGATGATGACGCCCAGCAGAAACATCGCCATCTTATTACGCGTGAACACACGCAGTGTGCTTCGCCAGTAGGAATAGCCTGAAAACCCGGTTTTTTCCGCATCCTCGGGATGGTATTCCGCGAATGCAAACAGTTCTTTCTCATCGGCCGCACTCAGGCCGTCCAGCGCCTGTGCAGTAGCCTGATTCAGGCTGTCGCTCAGCTGTACGCTTTTTTGGTTGAACAATCCCATTACCGCGCGCCCTCCTTTTTGTTCAGGCTGATGCGCGGGTCCACCACGGCCATCAGAATATCACCAATCAGCAAGCCAAGAATGCTGATCGCGGCATAGATGAGTACAAGCGCCTGCACCACAGTGTTGTCCTGCCGCTGGATAACGTCTACCAGCAGGCCGCCCATTCCCGGCACAGAATACAGGCTCTCCACATAGATAGAGCCCATCAACGTAATAAGAAAAGACGTGGGCAGATACTGTACGAGAGGTACGAATGCGTTACGGAACACGTGTCCGCTCATGATTTTTTTCGAAGAAACGCCCTTGGCACGCGCAAGCATGACATAATCCTTGTTGGATTCGTCCACCATAAAGCGGCGCAGCCACATGGCATAATAAGCGATATTGCCGATGGCCAGGGAAAAGGTTGGCAGAATCCAGCTCAACGGGTTGTCCATCCGGAACAGCATCGGGAGCGGAAAGCCGGGTATCTGCGTGCCGTACAGTTGGATGACCAGATAATACACGGCGCTGGGCACCGCCTGTACCAGCACGACGAACCCTGTGCCAATCTTGTCGAACCACTTTCCCTTCCCGCGCGCCATAGCAGCCCCCATGGGCAGGCCCAGCAGCAGCGAAATGCAAAGCGCCATACCGCCCATCATCATGGAAACAGGCGCCTTTTCCGCAACGATCTGCGTAATGGGCACATTCATACGGTAAATATTCGACACGCCGAGATCGCCGTGCAGCACCTGCTTGTAAAAATTCATCAGCTGTACGGGCAGCGGGTCCAGCAAGCCGAGCTGGCGCAGCCCGTTCTGGATCTGCGCATCGTTCATTTTTTCATAGTTCTGGAAGTAGCCTTCCACCGGCATCAGACGCAGCAGCGAAAACACGACTGTTATGATGATGAACAGCGTGAGGACCGACCGCGCCAGACGTTTGGCCGAGTATCGGATCATGGGCAGGAGCTCCTTACTTGGTTGTTTTGTTGGATGGCAGACATACAATGCCCGCCGTACAGACTGCTTTCATTAGGAAACGGGCGCGCCCGTTTCCTAATGAAAGCAGGCGGCCGAAACAACGGCCGCCTGCCCTGTCCGGCGCATCCGGACAAAGCCTGCTTTTACGATCGGATCATTCAGCAGCCAGCGCTTTGGCGCGCTCGGTCTGCCATGCCTCGTACAGGGTGTTGAATTCATCCTGGCTCATCGGCTCGGTGCGCAGCTTCTGGTATTTATACCGCTGGCGCGCCAGACCATACGGGGCATATTCCGCTTCCAGCTCATTCAGGCGGGTGGCCTTGAAGCCGTCTCCTTCCACGCCGTAAGGAATGATAACAGCATGGTTGATGATGGACGCCTCCGCTTGGGCGAAGGTGTTGTAGCGGACGCTCATATCCTCCACCTGCGCTTTTGCTTCGGCTACCAGCGCGTCGTATTCGGCGATGATATCCCGCACACCCGCCGCGGTGTCTGCACGCCAGTGGAGATAGCTGTCGGAGCCGGTGTCACTGAACGGCTCGGTCCAGGTGGCGGGGTCGGCGTAGTCCGCGCCCCAGTTGCACTTCATCAGCGCGAATTTTCCGCCGCGGCGGACTTCCGACAGGAAGCCCGTGGACGGCCCGGCCTCAACGATCACATCGATATAATCACTGCCCAGCAGGCCTTCCAGCTGCTGCTCCACAACCTGACACTCTTTGTCCCAGTTCGTGGACGAGGGATTGTACGGCATGAGAACCTTGACCGGGAACGTCGCCCCCTCAGCCGTTAACTCCTCCACCGCTTTTTCCTTGTACTCCAGAGCCTTGTCGCTCTGGAAGGAATCGCGTGCGGAAATCGCGGCCAGGTCCCCCACTTCGGAAAAATCAACGCCGTTCAAATCTGTAAAGTTCGGCGGGGTGACCGTATTGATGATGAAGGATTCCGGATCATAGGGCTGCATGACAGTTTTGGCCTTCACGCGGTCCAGCGCATGGAAAATGGACTGGCGGAAATTCTCGTTATTGACGGCCAGCGTCCAGTTGTCCGGCTCATAGGCTTCGTCGAACTTCGGTTCAAAGTTGAACGCATAAAAATAGGAGTAACTGGAATCCACCCGGCTTGGGCTGACCATATTCTTGGTGTCGTCCGCAGCCAGCCATGCATCCAGAATATCGGCGGAGAGATACGCAAGATCCGTTTCATTGCGCTTGAACATCTCCGGCGCGATGGTGTCCATCTCTTTGTTGTAGGTCTCCTCGATGGTGTCGATGAACACATTGTCCTTATCCCAGTAATTGGGATTTTTTGTCATGATGCGGCGTCCCTGCGGCTCAAACGTGGAGAGGATATATGCGCCGTTATAGAGCAGCTTGGTGTTGTCTGTTCCGAACATATCGGTACCGTCCTCGGCAATGCAGCTCTGCATGAACGCACCGTTTGCAGGCAGATAGCAGCCGTAGTTCAAAACGGACAGGAAATACGGAGTGGGCTGTACAAGCGTATATTCCAGCGTCAGGTCGTCCACAGCCTTTACGCCGACATCCTCGGGCTTTACTTCGGCCACCGGCTCGATGGCTTCCCCATCCTCGTCGGTGGTCTTGGTTCCGTTTTCGCTCTCCAACAGATAAGAGGTGTATTTGTAATATTCAGTAGCGTTTGCGATGATGCCCTCCATCATGTATTCCGTGCTGCTGGCGTTTTTTGCATCCAGTGCATAGATGGCGGCGTCGACAAAATCCTGCGCTGTGACAGGCGCGACTTCCTTGCCCGTATAATCGTACCATTTCACGCCTTCGCGCAGATGAAACGTCCAGGTCAGGCCATCCTCGCTGGTCTCCCAGCTTTCGGCCAGAGCGGGCTTGATGGCGCCGTAAGGATCATATTCCACCAACGTATCGATAACGTTCGCGGGAATGATCAAATCGTTGGTGCTGCCCGTGACAAGATAGTTCATCGTGGTGACTTCACCCGAATACATCTTGCGGAACGTAGTGCCGCTGCCGGCGCTTTGGCCGCAGCCGGCAAAGCAGCCCACAACCAGCGCCAGGCACAAAAGAATCGCGAGTAACTTTTTCATGTTCTTTCCTCCGTTTCGTTTCCCTCTCTCTATTATCAGGCGCGTTTCACAAGATGCGCCGGATAACGCTTTTCCACCGCGGAACAAAAGGTATCGTTTGGGGAACATCTGTTCCCCAAACGAAAAGCCCCGGGGCTTTTCGTGCGGCAGCTTTATACAAACGCCGGAACGCGCGTAATGCCGATGCCGGGCGCGTCCGTCATTCGGATGACGCCGTTTTCATACAGCGGGCCGCCTGTGAACGGGTCTGTTTTGCACAGGGACGGGCCGTCCAGATCCGCCCGGGTAATCACGCGCTTTGCAGCGGCAAGGTGCGCCGCCGCACTTACCGCCAGCTTGGATTCCAGCATACAGCCGATCATGCATTCCACACCGTACATCTCGGCCAGGCTGCAAATCTTCAGCGCCTGCCAAATGCCGCCGGTCTTCATCAGCTTGATGTTGAGCAGGTCGGCCGCACGGGTGCGGATGATCTCAGCTGCATCTTCGGGCGAAAACACGCTTTCATCCGCAAGAATCGGCGTATATACAGCTTTTGTGACGGCGCGCATGCCGTCCAGGTCGTGCGCGGGCACCGGCTGCTCCACAAGGTCGATGTTCAGCCCTTTATCTTCCATCGCGGTGATGATACGAATGGCTTCCTTTGCCGTCCAGCCCTGGTTTGCATCCACACGGATCTGGATGCCGCTGCCTACGGCCTTGCGGATGCCTGCGATGCGCGCCACGTCGGCCAGGCCCTCTTTGCCGACTTTGATTTTAAGTATCTTATAGCCTTGCTGCACCGCCTCAAGGCTGTCCGCCACCATCTGGGGCACCGGATTTACGCTGATGGTGATATCCGTTTCCACCGTGTCGCCAGCGCCTCCCAAAAGCTGGTACAGCGGCGCGCCGAAGCGCTGGGCATACAAATCATACACCGCCATATCCACCGCAGCCTTGGCGGAAGTGTTTTTCACAATGCTGGAATGCAGCCTGTACATAATGCCGTCCAGATCTTCGATCTCCATGCCAAGCAAGGCGGGACGGATAAAATCTTCGATGGCACAGCGGATGCTTCCCTTGGTATCCCCGGTGATAACAGCCGTGGGCGGTGCCTCGCCATACCCTGCGGCCCCGGTGTCGGTTGTGATACGCACCACGATATCCTCTACATTTTCCACCGTACGAAGCGCCGTTTTAAAGGGCTTTGCCAGCGGAACGAATATCTCTCCGACTTCAATTTCTGTGATTTTCATATTATTGTATTGTTCCTCCTCTCGGAACACTTTAGCACTTTACAGCGGTTATAAATTGCAACCAGTATACCAAACAGCGCATACGATTACAAGTTTTTTCCTTCGATTATACAATATTTTAACGAATTCGCTCCGCATTTTCATACAGCATTAGGGTGATATCCTGCATTGCGCGCTCGAATTCCGGTGGCGATACATGTTCGCCACAGAAGCACACAATAAACGGCTGCCGCGCGTATACGATGCCCACGTCATGGGTAATGCCATCGTCCTCACCTGTTTTGTGCGCGATCTTCACGCTGTGCGGCAGCAGGAACGGAATCTTCCCATTGAGGCGTTGGTCTTTCAGAATCGAAAGCATATCTTCACTGGCAGGCCCGGAAACAGCCTCGCCATCGTACAAACGTTTGAGCAGCAACCCTGCCTCCCGCGCCGTGATATAATTTTCAATGCCGCGGGACGATGCTTCACGGTCAAACAGAAGGCGGTTGAGCGTCATTTTTTCTGCCCCCAGCATGCGCAGCGTGTCGTTGATGTTGCCGATGCCCAGACGCTTGATGAGCAGATTCGTGGCCGTATTGTCCGAAAGGATGATCATGAGTACGCAAAGATCGCGGAATGTGACGCAAAGGCCGTCGTGCAGATAATTGAGCGCACCGCAGGACGGCAATTTATCCGTGCGCGCAATCACGAACATCTCGTTCGCGCGCACAGCGTCCGCATCCATCTGGCGGAACGCTTCAATGAGCACCGCCAGCTTGATGACGCTGGCCGCCACGACGGGTTTGTCAGCCGCGTGGCCGAAGCACACGCCTGTCGCCAGGTTCTCGTAATAAAAGCAGGCGTCGCCCGTTACGGCGGAAAGCCTCTGTTCGATCTGATGTCGGAGTTTCTCCAATTTGCCATGCCTCCATTTCCCACGCTTTTGTGTAAAACAACAGGGGACCTTTTTTAAGGCCCCCTGAAATGCCGCTTCCAGAGTATCCCTCTTCTGCGCGCAAACGTCATTGTTTGTGTAAACAAAAATTATTAGTTATGAAAAATATAATACTGTATCCTCCAAAAAAACACAAGTCTTTCACAAAATTTGGGCAGTTTGCCCGAAAACTTATTCAATCTGTGGTTTCAATATAGGAATTCAATAAGTCGAAGGTGTTGGCCAGCCCCTCAATGTGGGAACGCTCGTATCCGTGAGAGGCATACACACCAGCCCCCACCACACAATGCCGTACGTCGTTGCCCGCGCAGACCGCTACGTCCGCATCCGAGGAATAGTGGGGATAAACATCCAGCGCGTAGCGCACCCCGGCGCGCAGCGCCGCCTCCACAAGGCCGTCCACCACCGCTTTATGCGACGGCCCTTTTGAGTCCATCACACATATGGAGACCATCGTCTCGTCGCATTGCAGCCCTGTACCAACGCATCCCATGTCCACCGAGAGCATCTCCACTACATCCTGCGGAATCACCGCGCCGCCGTGGCCTACCTCCTCAAACACGGTGAAATCCACATACACTCTGCGGCGCGGCCTCCGACCGGTATCCTTCAGGTATTTGGCATAAGCGAGCAGGATAGCGGCGGACAGCTTATCGTCCAGGAAACGGCTTTTGATGAATCCTGTTTCGGTGACGTTGAAACGCGGTTCGACAGCAACATAATCGCCCACATCCACACCAAGAGCGCGCGTTTCCGCCGCAGAGTGCGTCTTGGCGTCCAACAGCAGCTCCAGCGTATCGAAGGTGCGCTGTGTTTTGGAATATTCTCCGTTCACGTGCACCGAGGCGTTTTCAAGCTGAAGCGTTCCCTCCAGCACCTTCCCCGCGCGCGTATATACATGCACGGTCTCCGTTTCCGTGTTGTTTGCCTGCAGGCCGCCCACCGGGGCCACGCGCAGCGCGCCGTTTGCTTTTACCTCGCGCACCATAGCGCCCAAAGTGTCGATGTGCGCCCCCAGCAAAAGCCCTTCGCCCTCGCCGCCCAGGCAGACAAGCAGGCCGCCCTTCGGTGTGATCTCCGGCGTATAACCCATATTGGCGAATTCGTTCGAACAGTACCGAACGGCCTCTGCCGTAAAGCCGCTGGGACTTGGGATATTGACGATTGCTTCCAGCTGGCGCAGCGCGTAATTCAAATAAGTAGACTGCATAAAAGGCACTTCCTTGCTTACAATATATTCCGCCGTCCGTCCGGTTCATGCCCGGCGGCACGTTTTTTGTTGCGGCACGGCAAAAACTCTTGCCGCAGTCTTGCACGCTTCCCACTTTCAGAGCCATGGGCGTTCCGCAAACTTAAAAACATTATAACATTGCCCTTTTGCGAATACAACAAAAACAGCGCCCCGGATTTCTCCCAAACGCTGTTCATTTTATTCATGCCGTACGAAGATTTTCCCGTGCATATCTTAGAAAAACACGCTCCATCAGCGCATGTCCCTCCGCGTTTGGATGGATGCCGTCCATACATAAATACGGACGATAGTCGCCATTCTCAAGAAAAGATGTTCGCAGGTCCACCAGGCGGCATCCAAGTTGCCGCGCCAGTTCCACCACCAGTCTGTTGTATGCGGCATGAGAGCGGTAGATCCGCTGCACATCCCCCAGCCAAACAAGAATGTTCTCTTTCCCTTCGATATCACGGCCGATCCATTCGTAGTAGCGTACGGCGTCGATGGGCGGCAAGGTCATAAGCAGCGGCTCCATCCCGCGCGACCGCGCAAGGCATACCATCGCACGCATGTTCTCGCAAAAACGTTTCGGCGGGGTATGCGGCAGATGCTCCGCGTGCGGGTCGGCCGCGACGGCTCGCCAGTCGTAATCGATATCATTGCCGCCGAACCCGATCAGCGCCGCTTCTCCCTCCGCATGGGCAGGGAGCTCCCGCTCCATTACAACGCGGCCCTTTTCACTTGTCATACCGAATCGCGCATGATTCTCGGCCGGGATTCCGAGCGCGCGTGACGAAAGCGCCACGCAGGACGCTTCCTTCAGCCTGGAATATCGCCGTGTCTCAGGGTCCAGCACGACGCCGCGCAAAATACTGTCTCCCCACACTTCAATCTTCGATATCATTCACCGCACCTCTTTATCTGATTTTAATAATTAGATTATCACGTTTTGTATTTTTGTCAATCTATTTCCACAAAGCTATTGTTCCTTCACAAGCACCGTGATATACTGAATTTGCAATTTACCGGCGTATTTTCGCCAAAGAATCAACACAATCAAAAGGAGTGCCGCATCATCATGGAAATAAACAATAGTGTCGCCGCCTGGAGTGCCGGGCTGGCCGCACAACGTTTGCCGCGTTGGGACGAACTGCCGGATATAGACCTGTACCTCGATCAGATCCTGACGCTGCTGGACAAATATCTGGGGCCTTTTTTGCCTGAAAACGGCGGCCATGCATTGACAGCCAGCATGATCAATAATTATGTAAAGCTCCGTATTGTGCCCGCGCCGGTAAAGAAACGTTATGGACGCGTCCAACTCGCTTATCTGCTCGTAATCGGCCTGCTCAAGCAGGTGCTGCCCATACCCGATGTGAAAACGCTGCTGGAAAGCCAGTTTGAAGGCGCGCAGGAGCAGGCTGACGGCGGCGCGGAGGAACGCGGCTTCGCGAAGGCTTTCGACTGCTTTTGCACCCTCCAAGAGACCGCGTTTGCGGATATGGCACGGCAGGCGGCGCAGCTTGAAACTGCTGCGGGGACGCGCCCCGCGCTGGCTATGGAAATGGCCGTGCGGGCCAACGCCAGCAAAACGCTGGCGGAAAAGCTGATTGCGCCGGACACGCAGATGTAAAATTTTTCGGCCGCTTGAAACAGCCTCCGCTTTTACAGCTCGCCTTTCCTGCTTCGCAAGGCTACGCCGCCATGCTGTTTCTATCCCTCAAAATGCTGAAAACAAGCGCTTGGGACGCCATATAAGGTCCCAGGCGCTTTCGGTTTCGCGGCCTCATTGGCTCCGCCCGGCCTCCGTTTAAGAAAATGCACCGCCTCCCCATTCTTCCCTGTTCTATTTGCGTTTTTTACATTATCTGGTTATAATGATTTTGCAATACAATTTTGAAAGATTTTGTATGAGTAACGCCGTCTAAACGGCAGGAAAGGGCGGTGGACGCCGCTGTGATTCCCGAACAGACGGCGCAATCTGCTGCGCCGCCCGATATGGAGCGTATCGTCAGCGCATACGGCAACGCTGTATTGCGCATGTGTTTTCTTTATTTGAAGGATTCACACCTTGCCGAGGATGCGTCACAAGAGACCTTTTTAAAAGTGTACCGCAACTACGCGCAATTCGACGGCACCGCCGGAGAAAAAACATGGGTAATGCGTATCGCTATCAATGTGTGTAAGGACTATCTGCGCAGCGCCTGGAACCGCAGGGTCAGCGTCGTGGAGGCACTGAATGAGATACCGGCCGCGGAAGATTCTCCCCACGAGGATGACACGCTCCTGCGGGAGATCATGAACCTGAAGCCCAAATACAAGGAAGTCATCCTGCTGTTTTATTATCAGGATATGAAAATCAGCGAGATTGCGCGCGTGCTGGATGCGCCGGAATCTACGGTTTCTGTGCGGCTCAAGCGTGCGCGCGAGCAATTGAAAAAGAGATTGGAGGGATGGTATGCCGATGGAAAATAATCCGATGAAAAGCGCAATCGACCGACGCCTTTCGGCGCTTTGTTTGCCCGATGACATGGCGCAGCGTGTTCAGGCGGCCGCGCAGAAAAAAAGGCCGCGCGTTATCCGGTTCCGCCGTCCCCTTGCCGTGGCGGCTGTATTTTGCCTGGTATTGGCCTGCAGCATGGGCGTACTGGCCACCACCGTCCCCTCTGTCCAAAATCTGTTTGCCATAGTGGGCACACAGATATCTTCCATGCTGCAGCCCATTGAGCGCTCCTGCACCGACAACGGCATCGAAACGACGGTTGTCGCCGCGATGAACGACAACGACATGGTGGATATTTATGTTGCAGTCAAGGATCTGGAGGGTTCACGCATCAATGAGCGGACCAGTCTGGCGGATGTTCAGCTCTCCGGCATTGCCATGACGCCGATGGTGCAGATGGTCCAGTTCGATGAAAAAACTGCGACAGCCACTTTCCGCATTGAAGGCGTATGCGGCGAGAATCTAAATGGTAAAAAAATCACGCTCTCCATTGGCGCTGTTCTTTTGGGAAGAACCGAATGGTCGGGCCAGAACACTGGTGTCAGCGTTTCCGACATTGAAACAGTGTTTCCCTCCCCCGCGTTCCAGCCCATAACGGGCAATGCCACCCGCACCACCGTAGGCTTTTCCGATTCCGGCGCCCCCTTCAACGGCGACCAGGCGCTCGTCCCTGCAGAATCCGATGGTTCGCTGGACAGCATGTTCCCCTGGGGCGGCCTCACATCCGGCGGCGTGGCGGACAACGCGCTCCACTTACAGCTCAAGTACAGTGCTGTCGGCAAATACGCGCAGTTCACTCAGGTGTTTTTGACAACTGGAAAACCGGAAAAGGACGAAAAGCTGCCGATCCATTCCATTGATTTCGGAAAATGCGAAACGCGCGGAGGAAGCCAGTATTACGAATACACCGAATACATTCTCCCACTTCCGCAAGGCGCAGACCCGGAAAAGCTGACGGTCGCATACAGCGGCATCTCCTATGAGGACGCCGTACCCGGCAAATGGGAGACTACCTTCCGTTTGGAAAGTGTGTCCCGTCAGCGTGTGGCGCATGTGGAGCTGGATATTGGCGGCTGGCATGTCACACAAGTAGAACTTTCGCCGATGGGTGTATCCGTGACAGTGGATGACAACGGCTCCAGCGACCCGCTGCCGGAAATCCTTGCGTATGACAAGTCAGGTGCCCCCATTCCCGTCAATGGTTCTTCCAGCTCCTGGAACGGTACGGAGCGTATTTGCAAAAACCAGTTCGCTTCCCCACTGCCCTTGGAGCAGATTTCCCGTGTGACCATTGGCGGCGTAGAAATCGATTTCAAAAGCTGAAACAGAACATAAGCAGACAGCCGCTCTGAAGAAATCCAGAGCGGCTGTTGCAATTTTGATGCCAGATTTTACAGCAAAACAGACCGGCGCAGGCCTTTCAATTGGCCTGCGCCGGTCTGTTTTCTGTCGGCTCTATTCCAGTTCCTTTGTACGCAGCGCGCGGGTCGCATTGAGAACGGCCAGAACCATAACACCCACATCTGCAAAAATTGCAGCCTGCATATTGGTCACGCCCAATGCCCCCAATAAAAGCATCAGGCCCTTGACAGCCAGTGAAAACACGATGTTCTGATGCACGATACGCAGCGTTTTTTTGGAAATGCGCATCGCCGTTGCGATTTTGGAGGGCTGATCGTCCATAAGCACCACATCCGCTGCTTCAATGGCCGCGTCGGAGCCAAGGCCGCCCATTGCGATGCCGATATCCGCGCGGGAGAGTACCGGTGCGTCATTGATACCGTCCCCGACAAAAACGAGCTTTCCGTTTGCGCTCTTCTGCTTCAACAGCTCTTCCACGCGCTCCACCTTATCCGCGGGCAGCAGTTCCGCGTGTACCTCGTCCAGACCGAGCTGCTTTGCAACACTTTCTCCTACAGCCTTTGCATCGCCTGTGAGCATGACCGTTTTGCGGATTCCCTGCCGCTTCAGCGAAGCAATTGCACGGGCCGCGTCCGGCTTTACTTCGTCGGAAATCACGATGTGTCCAGCATATTCGCCGTCTACCGCCACATGAACGACGGTACCTGTCTTGTGACATTCATGCCATTGTGCGCCGATTTTATCCATTAGCTTACCGTTTCCGGCACAAACGGTTTTTCCGTCCACACGGGCGCATACACCGTGGCCGGATATTTCTTCCACATCGCTGACGCGGGCGTTGTCCAATTCACGGCCATAGGCTTCTTTGAGCGAACGGGAGATGGGATGGTCCGAAAAACTCTCTGCCAGCGCCGCCAATTCCAATAGCTGTTCCTTGGAAACCCGGGCCGGGTGAACTGCGGTCACCTGGAATGTGCCGCGTGTCAAGGTCCCGGTCTTATCAAAAACAACAGTTTCCGTCTGAGCAAGCGCCTCCAGATAGTTGCTGCCTTTCACAAGGATGCCGCGTTTGGACGCGCCGCCGATACCGCCAAAAAAGCTGAGCGGTATCGAAATAACCAGTGCGCACGGGCAGGAAATGACCAGAAACGTAAGCGCGCGCGCCACCCAGACGCTGAACATCCCCATCCCCAGCAGCGGGGGAAGCACAGCCAGCAGCACGGCGCTGACCACGACTGCCGGCGTGTAGTAACGCGCGAATTTGGTAATAAAGTTTTCTGCCTTTGCTTTTTTCGTACTGGAATTTTCTACAAGATCCAGAATTTTGGAGACGGTGGATTCTCCAAATTCCTTTGTAACACGTACACGCAGCAGGCCGCTCTGGTTCACACAGCCGCTGATGACGTCGCTGCCTGCGCCCACATCCCGCGGCAGCGATTCGCCTGTGAGCGCCGCGGTATTAACAGTAGAATTTCCGTCCAGAACTACACCGTCCAGCGGGATACGTTCTCCTGCTTTGATAACGATGGTGTCGCCCACCGCCACGTCGTCCGGGTCAACCTGTTCCAGTTTGCCGTCACGTTCAATATTGGCGTAATCGGGCCGGATGTCCATCAAAGCTGTAATGGACTGACGCGAACGCCCCACCGCATAGCTTTGGAACAGCTCACCCACTTGATAAAACAGCATGACCTCTACTGCTTCGGGAAATTCCTGCAGACAAAAAGCGCCAATAGTTGCCAATGCCATCAGAAAATTTTCATCAAACACCTGCCCGTGAGCGATATTCCGTACGGCTTTCCACACGATGTCCCACCCGATGATTGCGTAGACCGTAAGATAAAAGACGAGCTGCGTCCAGCCGGCGAGCGGCAAAAAGAATCCCGCCGCGAACAATACGGCGCTGACCAGAATGCGCGCCAGCATTTTCTTCTGCTTTTTACTCATATTTTAATCCCCTGTTCTGCCGCGCGGGGCGGCGCATATTTACAGCACGATCTCGCAGTCCGGCTCCACCCTCTTGCACACCTTAACGATTTCCTTCATGATGTCGTCAAACCGCGCGTCATCGGCCTCCACCGTCATTTTCTGCATTACAAAACTGACTGTGGCGTCCTTCACGCCGTCCACCTTTTTGATGGCTTCCTCCATTTTTGCCGCACAGTTCGCACAATCCAGATCCACAAGTTTAAAACGCTTTTTCATATCCGACAACCTCCAAGATTCAATTGATTTGGTTTATTCAGAAACGTGTTCCATTCCCTGGTCGATGATCGTCCTTACATGACCGTCTGACAGAGAGTAAAACACGGTCTTGCCTTCCCGCCTGTATTTTACCAGCTTGCTCTTTTTTAATACCGCAAGTTGATGAGAAATAGCCGACTGCGTCATACGCAGCATCTGAGCGATATCACACACACACATCTCCGATTCAAACAACAAATACAAAATTTTGATGCGCGTAGAGTCTCCGAATATTTTGAACAGCTCTGCAAGATCGAACAGGATCTCGTCATCCGGCATCTCCTTCTCCACTTTGGCTACAATGTCCTCGTGTACATGCATATATTCGCAGCGCTCGTTTTGGCTCAGCTCCATAAAAACCACACCCTTTCATATGAGCATTTGTTCAATTGATATTATATATCTTTTTTTGAAAATGTCAACAGACTCACGCAAAAATATCTTTCTCCTCTTACACCCGTAACATCAGCCGGCCCAGAACCTGAGAAATCTGCAAGAACATTGTTTTTTCCGCCGCGCCGTATGGGCGCTTTTATTGTAGCAGGCCGCAGCATTATGGTATAATAACCTCAAAACTGCCGCTTACGCGGCTGTGCGTGTGCGCTGCAGACGCTTCTGCGCTCGCGCACCGAGCTTTAAGAACATTAAACCATGCAAAGCCGCATGGTATATAAAGGAAATTCAAAGCAAGCAGGTGACACAATGTTGATTGCAGACCTTCACATCCATTCCAAATATTCCCGCGCTACCAGCCATGACTGTGAACCGGAGATGCTGGACCTTTGGGCACGCCGCAAGGGCATCGGGCTGGTAGGCACTGGAGATTTTACGCATCCTGCCTGGCGTGCTGAACTGCTGGACAAGCTGCAGCCTATCGAGGACGGCCTGTACACATTGCGGGAAAACCTTCGCCTGGCGGACAAGACCGCGGGCATATACGATGCACCCCGTTTTGTGGTAACCGGAGAAATCAGCTCCATCTACAAAAAGAACGGTAAAACGCGTAAGGTGCACAATCTGATCCTGCTGCCGGGGCTCGAGGCTGCCGAAAGGCTTTCCCAGAAGCTGGAGGCCATCGGCAACATCCACTCGGACGGACGGCCTATCCTGGGTCTGGACAGCCGTGACCTGCTGGAAATCACTCTGGACACCTGCCCAGAGGCAGTGTTTATCCCCGCCCATATCTGGACGCCGCATTTCTCTCTGTTCGGTGCTTTCTCAGGCTTTGACGCCATCGAGGAATGCTTTGAGGACTTGACTCCCTATATCCATGCTCTTGAAACCGGCCTCTCTTCCGATCCGCCCATGAACTGGCGCGTTTCCGCACTGGATGGATATGCGCTGATCTCGAATTCAGACGCCCATTCTCCCGCCAAACTTGGGCGCGAGGCCAACCTGTTGGACATTGAACCGTCTTACGCGGGCTTATCCGATGCGCTGCAAGGGCGCAGTCCCGCCGCGCTGGCGGGAACGCTGGAATTTTTCCCCGAGGAGGGCAAGTACCATTGGGACGGCCACCGTGCCTGCGGTCTGTGCCTGGAGCCGGGTGAAACCGAAGCCTGCGGAGGACGATGCCCTGTCTGCGGCAAAAAAATCACCATTGGGGTGCAGCATCGGGTGGAGCAGCTCGCCGACAGACCTGAAGGCTTTTCCCTGCCCGGTGCGCGTCCGTTTGAAAGCCTTGTGCCGCTGCCGGACGTGATTGCTGCGTCCACCGGGCTTTCCGCCTCAGGCCTCAAGGTCGCCGCGCGGTATCAAGCGCTTCTGGAGAAACTTGGGCCGGAGTTTTATATTCTGCGCCAAGCGCCGCTGGAGGACATCTGCCGTGCGGCCGGCCCTTGTGTGGAAGAAGGCATCCGACGCCTGCGGCGCGGGCAGGTGTCCCGCACGCCGGGCTTCGATGGACAATACGGAACCGTCCAGCTTCTTTCCCCCGATGAAATCGAATCTCTTAACGGACAGATCAGTTTTTTCAGTTCCGACACGCCGCATCCCGAAGCTTCTGCACGCAGGCTCCGAAAAACGGACGCACCCCAAAAATCATCCGGCGCAAAGCCTTCCGCGCCGGTACAAACCGCTCACAGCAAGCTGAATCCGGAGCAGCAGAAAGCCGTCTGCGCCGTCGAACCCGCTTTGGCTGTTATCGCCGGCCCCGGCACCGAAAAAACGAAAACGCTGGTTTCCCGCGCCGTTCATCTGCTGTGTGAAAAGCAGGTGTCCCCGCGGCAGCTCACGGCCGTCACCTTTACCAATAAAGCAGCCCGTGAAATGCGCGAACGGCTCACCGCTGAGCTGGACAAAGACCGCACAATCGGCGACCTGACCATCGGCACGTTCCATTCCATCTGCCTTTCACTGCTGCGGGAGGCAGGCAAAGCCGTGACGCTTCTCTCACAGGAGGATGCACAGACCGTTGCCGCCGACGTGCTCCGTCAGGCCGAGGCAAAGCTGCCGCCTGCAAAGCTGGTGCAGGCTGTTTCCCGGCAAAAAAACGGATTGCCGGTGCCGGAAAATGTGAATGCCGCGTTCTGTGAATCTTATATCGCCCGCTGCCGCGAGCTGGATGTGCTGGATTTTGATGACCTGCTTTTGGAAACGCTGGCGCTTTTTGAAGCGGGTGAGCTCCCGGAAGAGATAACGCAGCGTTTTACTTATCTTCTGGTGGATGAGTTTCAGGACATTGACGCGCTGCAATACCGTCTTGTGCGGGCATGGACAAAAGGCTGCAAAAGTCTTTTTGCCATCGGAGACCCGGACCAGTCTATTTATGGCTTTCGCGGCGCGGATGCAGCATGCTTCGACCGCTTGGCAGAAGATATCCCCGGGCTGCGTGTCATTCGCCTTACCCAAAATTATCGCTCCACGCCGGAGGTGCTTGGCTGCGCGCTGCCTGTGATCGGGCACAATCCCGGCGGCGCGCGCAGTTTGCTGCCCAACCGCGGCAGCGGAGCGCCGGTGCGTTTGGCACAGTCGGCCAGTTCCCTTGCGGAGGGAATCTTCATTGCAAAAGAGATCAACCGTATGGTTGGCGGTATGGATATGCTGGACGCAGGCGGAGTCACAGGTGATGAACGCATCCAGCCCCGTAGCTTTTCCGATATTGCAATCTTGTATCGCACCCACCGCCAGGCAGACATTCTGGAATATTGTCTGCAAAAAGAAAACATCCCCTATACCGTAGCCGGGCGCGACAGCTTTTTGTCTGAGCCTGCAGTACGCGCAGCCATAGGCTTCTTCCGATTTCTGCTCGCACCCGGGGACACGCATTCTCTGCAGACTGCCCTGGAACTCAGCTGGGACTGTTCACCGCAACAGGCGGCGCGCCTCAGCGCTTTTTTCTCCGGGTGCAGCGCATTGCACGAAAATCTTTGGGACAAAGCCGAGGCTGAATTTCCAGAGCTTCCGCTGCGTGCCGCTGTGTGCGCACTGCGAAAATTTTCTCAGTGTGCCGCGCAGGAGCCTCCTGCACGTCTTTTGGAGCGCTGGCGGGATGACGCGGGGTTTGCGGGCAGCGAACCGCTGCAGAAGCTGATTGGAACAGCTCTGTTCCACCGGGATATGCATTCCTTGCTGAACGCGCTTACGCTCGGAGAAGAAGCGGACATCCTGCGGGCCGGGGGGAAGAATTACGCCGCCGGAGCGGTTACGCTGATGACGCTGCACGGCGCAAAGGGCTTGGAATTCCCCGCCGTTTTTCTGTGTGGCGCATGCAAAGGCACATTGCCGTTGGAGATGTCCGGGCGCGCTGCAGACCTTGCGGAGGAGCGCCGTCTGTTCTACGTCGGTATCACCCGCGCCCGGGACGAGCTCATCCTCACATACCCGGGCGAGCCGTCTCCGTTCCTCGCCGAGATACCATCCGGCGCCGTTACATCCGGTGGCTCGGCGCCAAAAAAAGCTCTGCCTGAAGGAGAGCAGCTTTCTCTGTTCTGAGAGCAAAAGAATAACAAACGCCCTCCGCGTCCAGCCTAATGGGCCAGATGCGGAGGGCGTTTGTTATTATCTGGTATACATGCGTTGAGACAAGGAATCACTGCTGGTTTGCCACCAGCTTAAAGCCCGCTTTCGCAAGCTCCTGCTTGATTTGTTCCACCTGAGCATGGTCGCGCGTTTCCATGCCCACGCGCAGATAACAGCTTGTGATGGCCATGTTGGTATCGCTCTGGTTGTGATGAACGCTCACCACATTGCCGCCGCAACGGCTGATGATATCGCTCACGCCGGAAAGCTGTCCCGGCTTGTCCTCCAGCTCGATGGTGAGCGTGCTGTTGCGCCCTGCCATCACAAGGCCGCGCGTGATCACACGGCTCAAAATGTTCACATCAATATTGCCGCCGGAGAGCAGGCAGACCGTCTTTTTGCCCTTGATATCCACTTTGTTGTACATGGCGGCGGCCACGGATACCGCGCCAGCGCCCTCGGTCACCAGCTTCTGGCGTTCCATCAAGGCCAGCACCGCGGCAGCGATCTCATCGTCTGTCACAGTGACGATGCCGTCCACATACTCACTGACGAGTTCGTAGGTCAAATCTCCCGGGTGCTTTACGGCAATGCCGTCCGCAAAGGTGGCCACGCCGTCAAGCGTGATGGCCTCATGCTTCTGCACGGAATCCCGCATGCTGGGTGCGCCCGCGGCCTGCACGCCGTACACCTTGCACTCCGGGTGCAGATGCTTGATGGCGTAAGCCACGCCGCTGATGAGGCCGCCGCCGCCCACCGGAACCAATACGACCTCCACGTCGGGCAGCTGATCCAAAATTTCCAAGCCGACAGTGCCCTGCCCCGCAATGACCTCCGCGTCATTGAACGGGTGGATGAAAGTATACCCCTTCTCTTTCTGAAGCTTGCAGGCGTAATCATACGCGTCGTCATAGGCGCCTTTAACAAGACAGACCTGTGCGCCGTATGCTTTAGTCGCTTCCACCTTGCTGATGGGCGCGCCATCCGGCATGCAGATAACGCTTGGGATATTGCTGCGCTGCGCCGCCAGCGCAACGCCCTGAGCATGGTTGCCCGCGCTGCTTGCAATAACGCCTTTTGCCTTTTCGTCAGCCGTAAGCTGGCTGATTTTATAATAGGCGCCGCGCACCTTAAAACTGCCTGTTACCTGCAGATTTTCAGTCTTCAAATAAATTTCGCTCTCTGCATTGAGTCCCGGCGCGGCGATCAGATCCGTTTTTCGTGCAACAGATTTCAGTACATATGCAGCGTGATAGATTTTGTCCAGTGTGAGCATGCCGTTTCCTTCTTTCCCCTATTATTCCCTCTATCGGACAACGTTAAGAATAATTTTACCACTTCAGTGTGATTTTGCAAGCAAAATATTGCGCCTTCCGTCCGCCCCGTGTATACTGAAAAGGTATCTTGCAGACAAAGGAGCATCCCCATTATGTTGGAAGAAAATAAAGCCCTGCGCATACGGCTGCACAGCCTTACCATATTCCGCGGACTCTTGGAGGACCCTGTTGTTTCCCGGCTTGCGGCGCTTTTGCATGCACAGCCCTCGGACGCGGAAGCCTGTGCGGATGCCTATTGCGCCTTTGCCGCCGCACTGTACGAAAGGGGCGGAAACCTCAGCGCCTATTTATTGAAAGCCGTACTGGAGGACGAAAACCTGTATGTCCGCCGGGCGGCGTCCGGTGCGTCGATTCCCGCCGAGCTTGCGGAATGCCTGCAACACGAGCTTTGCTTTTTGCAGGAGCTTTCCCAATTTGATGGTGCCGCCCTGCGCGGCGCGCTGAAAGGCGCATTTCTGCCCCGCTGGGGCACGCAAACGCTGGATTTTGCCGCGTGTTATGAGGAAAACATCCGCACGCTTCCGCTCCACGGCTATGGGATCTATGCCAAATACCATGTATTTACCGTACACAGCGGGGCCATCGTTCCCGTCAGACACCCGGACCCTCAGCGGCTGGACGAACTTTCCGGCTATGAACGTGAGCGCGGGAAAGTAATTGCCAACACACGCGCCCTTTTGGAGGGACGCCCCGCCAGCAACGTACTGCTGTACGGCGATGCCGGCACGGGAAAAAGCAGCACGGTAAAAGCCGTCGCCAACGCGTTTGCAGACGAAGGGCTGCGTCTCATTGAAGTGAAAAAAAATCAGCTTTACCAAATCCCGGACCTTGTGGAAACGCTTAGTGCTAATCCACTCAAATTCATCCTGTTCATCGATGACCTCAGTTTTTCCACCAATGACAACGACTTTGCCGCCCTGAAGGCGATTTTGGAAGGCAGTGTCAGCAGCCGCAGTTCCAACCTCGCGGTCTACGCCACATCCAACCGTCGTCATCTGGTGAAGGAGACATTCTCCGACCGGGAAGGCGACGAGATCCATCTGGCGGATACCATGCAGGAGCTGATGAGCCTTTCCGCCCGCTTCGGCCTTACCATCACTTTTTCCCGGCCGGACAAAGAGCTTTACTGCCATATCGTACAGAATCTCGCGCTGCTCTACGGCATTGAAATGCCGGAAGCGGAGCTGATGATCAAAGCTGAGGCACATGCCATCCGCAACGGCGGACGCAGCCCCCGTGTGGCAAAGCAGTTCATTGAGCTGCTGAAAGCCGAGGTGTGAGGTGTTTTCCGCATCCGTTTCATCAAAGAGCCGCGCCGCGGCGTCTTTCGGGACGCGCGGCGCGGCTTTTTTTCAATTCGGCTTATTTTTTCAGCCAGCTCATCATCTTGCGCAGCTCTGCGCCCACCTTCTCCAGCAGATGCTGGCTCTCTACGCGGCGCGTAGCAAGGAATTTCGCTTTACGGCCGCCGGCCGGAGAAAATTCCTGCATGAACTCACTGGCGAACGTGCCGTTCTGGATCTCCGTCAGCACGTTCTTCATCTCTTTGCGGGTCTCCTCGGTGATGAGGCGCTTTCCGGTCCGGTAATCGCCGTATTCCGCCGTGTTGGAGATGGAATAGCGCATCATGGCAAAACCGCCGCTGTTGATGAGGTCGACGATCAGCTTCATCTCGTGGATACATTCAAAGTACGCCATTTCAGGCTCATAGCCGGCTTCTACCAGCGTGTCGAAGCCCGCCTTCATTAGTTCGGTCACGCCGCCGCACAGCACGCACTGCTCGCCGAACAGGTCGGTCTCGGTCTCTTCACGGAAGGAGGTTTCCAGAATGCCGGCGCGGCCTGCACCGATGCCGCTGGCGTAAGCCAGCGCGATATCCTTGGCATGGCCGGTGTAATCCTGCTCCACGGCAATCAGGCTGGGCACGCCCTTGCCCTCCACATACTGGCTGCGGACGGTGTGGCCGGGGCCCTTGGGGGCCACCATGATCACGTCGATGTTCTTAGCGGGTTTTACGAACTGAAAGTGGATGTTAAAGCCGTGAGCGAACATCAGCACGTCGCCCTCTTTCATGTACGGAGCTACCTGCTCGTTATAGATGTCGGCGGCGATCTCATCCGGCACGAGCATCATCACAACGTCGGCAGCCTTGGCCGCCTCCGGCACTTCCATGACCTTCAGGCCGGCCGCTTCCGCCTTCGCCCAGCTTGCGCTGTCCTTACGCAGGCCAACGACAACGTCAACACCGCTCTCGTGCAGGTTCTGTGCGTGCGCGTGGCCCTGGCTGCCGTAACCCATAATGGCAACGGTCTTTCCGTCCAGAAAGCCCAGGTTGCAGTCCGTGTCATAATACTTTTTGATCATTTTACATTTCTCCCTCTATATATTATTTACCGTGAGGCGCGGCTGGGTGCCGCGCCGGATGATACAACGCTCACGCGTGCCGGTGCACGCCGCCGCGTTCCAGGGCCGTAATGCCCGTGCGGCACATTTCCAGTATTTTGTATGGGGAAAGCACATCCAGAAAGCCGTCGATCTTTTCCGGTTCGCCCGTCAGCTCCATCACCATACTGCCGATGGAAAGGTCGATGATCTTCGCTTTGTAAATGTTGGCGATCTCCCGTATGGCTGAACGATTTTCCTCGCCCGCCTCAACCTTCACCAGAAGCAGCTCGCGCAGCAGGCTGTGGGCGGTATCCAGCGGAAAAATTTCCCGCGTTTCCTCCAGGCGCGCCGTCTGTTTGATAATCTGTTCCAGCACCTTGGCGTCGTCGTGCACCACAATGGTGATACGCGAGATCGCGGGATCATCCGTGGCGGACACCGTCAGACTGTCGATGTTGAAGCCGCGGCGTCCAAATAGGGACGCCACGCGCGTCAGCACGCCGGAATGGTTATCCACAAGGATGCTCAATACTTCTCTTGGCATACTGCCGCCTCCTTTAATCCATGATCATATCTTCGATACTGCCGCCCGCCGGGATCATCGGCAGCACCTTTTCATCTTTGTCGATCACACATTCGATCCACACCGGCCCCTTCGATTTCAGCGCTTCGGCAAACGCCGCCGAAAACGCATCCAGCGTCTCGCAATGATAGCCTTTCGCGCCAAACCCTTCTGCAAGCTTTACATAATTTGTTTTGCGGTGCGGGTCTGTGCTGGAATACCGCTTGCCATAAAACGCCGTCTGCCACTGGCGCACCATACCCAGCACCGTATTGTTGAAAATGACCGTGATGACGGGCAACTCGTAGCTGACGGCCGTACACGCTTCATTGAGGTTCATATGGAAAGAACCGTCGCCCGTAATGTGGATGACCGGACGGCTTTCGCCCACCGCCAGCTTTGCGCCGATGGCCGCGCCGTAGCCAAAGCCCATGGTCCCCAGGCCGCCGCTCGTCAGAAAACTGCGGGGTTTTACATGGCGGATGTACTGCGTGGCCCACATCTGGTGCTGGCCGACATCCGTCACGTAAAGCGCGTCCGGCCCGGCCAGCTCGCACATTTTTCCGATGAGCTGATGAGGACGAATGCGGTACTTATCATCCTTGGGGCGGTAATCCTGCGCCTGCCATGCCTGGATCTGCGTCATCCACTCCGTGTGCTTCGCCTCTTTGACCAACGGCAGAAGAGCCTGCAATATCTGCTTGACGTCGCCGACAAGGCTGTAATCCACTTCAACGTTTTTGTTGACCTCGCTGGGATCAATATCGATCTGCAGGATCGCCGCGTTCTTCGCAAATTTTTCCGTATTAAGCGCCACACGGTCGGAAAAGCGGGTACCGATGGCCAGCACAAGATCAGCCTCGTTCACCGCACGGTTTGTGGTGCGGCAGCCGTGCATTCCCAGCAGGCCCAGGTTCAGCGGGTCTCCGAAGCTCAGTACGCCGGCCGCCATCATCGTATAAGTGGCGGGGATCTCCGCCTTTTTGGCCAGCGCATAAAGCTCCTCGCCCGCCTCTGACGCGGCCACGCCGCCGCCGAAATAGATGACGGGACGGCGCGCATTTCCGATGACCTGCGCCGCACGGGCCAGCTCCTGTCCGTCAAGCTCCGTCTTGTAAACGGGAATCTGCGGTTTCACAGGAGTAAATTCCGCCGTTGCACCCGTCACATCCTTCGGGATGTCCACCAGCACCGGGCCCTTGCGCCCCGTCTGCGCAATACGGAACGCGTCCCGCAGAATGTCCGCCAGCTCATCCACCTTGCGCACCACGAAATTATGCTTTGTAATGGGCATCGTAATGCCCGCGATATAGACCTCCTGAAAGCTGTCCCGCCCGATGAGGCTGGTGCCGACGTTGCCTGTAATCGCCACCATGGGGATGCTGTCCATATATGCCGTGGCGATGCCCGTGACAAGGTTTGTCGCACCCGGGCCGCTCGTTGCCAGAACCACACCTGTTTTACCTGTGGCGCGGGCGTAGCCGTCGGCCGCGTGTGCGGCCCCCTGTTCGTGAGCCGTCATTATGTGGCGTATCTTGCCGCTGTACTTGTAGAGCGCATCATACAAATTCAATACCGCACCGCCGGGATAGCCAAACAGCGTCTCGACGCCCTGTTCCACCAAAACTTCTGCAAAAATGTCCGCGCCTGTCAATACCATACCTGCGCCCTCCTTCTTCCCTCATTCTCCCTGTGAACTGTTTTCTTTCGAATAAACAAAAAGGCCCCTGTCTCGATCTTACATCAGAGACAAAGGCCTATCACAAGCACTCTGCGGTACCACTCCGTTTGCCGCACAAAACGCGGCCGCTCGGCGCGCACTGCTCCATTGCAGCGCGCAGGCTCTTTAACGGTGCCAAACCGGCATTCGCTTACACAGGCATAGCGCCCTTGGGCGAAGCTGCTCCGGGAAGACTTTCACGCGCGCCCCCTGCCGCCTCGCACCAACCGGCGGTTCTCTGTGCGCGGAGCAAACGCGCTATTCGTTCCTTTCACTGCATTTCAGCGGATATTGTATTTTATTATATCCACGGCTTTTTGATTTGTCAAACGTTTTTTGAAAAAACTTTATTTCTTTATTGCAATAAAGCCTGGCCTCCGCATTTGCCGCCGCTTTCAGTTGCCCCGCAGGCCGCACCGTGGTAAACTGAATACGTACAGAGCCTCAAACGCGCTCTGTCCAACATAAATGAACGGCGGTGCAACAATGAAACGTCTATCCACCTCTTTCCCCGTCGGAGACACTCCTCTGGATGAATATCCGCGCCCACAGATGGTCCGGGCGCAATGGCAGAATTTAAACGGCCTGTGGCAGTACGCTGTTACGGAAAGCCCGGAGAAGCCGGCCGTATGGCAAGGCGGCATCCGCGTCCCGTTTGCGCCGGAAAGCGCGCTGTCCGGCGTTGAAAAGCCTGTTTTGCCGGGCCAGACGCTCTGGTATTTCCGCACGTTTTCCATCAACGGATACGACGCAGCCAAGCGTACGCTGCTGCATTTCGGCGCAGTGGATTATGCCTGCACAGTATTTGTAAACGGGCGGGAAGCCGGAGGGCATACCGGCGGCTACTGTCCGTTTACGCTGGACATTACTTCTTTTGTGCGCGCGGCGGAAAATGCGCTGACGGTCGCCGTTACGGATGACACCGACAAAGGCGACGCGCCGCGTGGCAAACAGGTTTTGCACCCCAAAGGCATCTGGTATACTGCGGTAACAGGCATCTGGCAGACGGTCTGGCTGGAGCAGGTGGACAGCGCTCACTTCACATCCGTTCACTTCATACCGTCGCTGGATTCCGTGGAGGTCTTTGTCCAGGCCAGCGAAAGCGGCAGCGTATGCATGGAAGTGTTGGAGGAGGATTCATGCATCGCCGCCCACACGTTTACCGCGGGCGGCAGCCAGACGGTTTCGTTTGAAGCGCCCCGCCTCTGGACGCCTGAACAGCCGTTTCTCTACCGGGTGCGCCTGAGCCTTCTGCGCGCCGGGCGTGAGACCGACCGGGTAGAAAGCTACTTCGGCCTGCGCACCTTCGCTGTGCAGCCGGATGAGAACGGCACACCGTATTTTCTGCTCAACGGCAGGCCTTACTTCCAAAAAGGCCTTCTGGATCAGGGATACTGGCCGGACGGGCTGTACACCGCGCCCAGCGATGAAGCGCTGCGCCGGGATATTGAACAGGCAAAGGCGCTGGGCTTCAATATGCTGCGCAAGCATATCAAGGTGGAACCCGCCCGGTGGTATTACCATTGTGACACGCTGGGCATGCTGGTATGGCAGGATATGCCCAGCGGCGCGGCTTACCCCGGGGATCTGCTTGCCGTGGCCCTGCCAAACATCGGCGTACAGGTATCCGATAAAAAGCACAAAAGGTTCAAGCGTGAAAATACCGCCGCGCGCCTTCAGTTCACCAAAGAACTGAAAGAGATGGTGGAAACACTGACCGATGCCGTGTGCATTTGCACCTGGGTGCCGTTCAACGAGGGCTGGGGCCAGTTCGACGCCGCAGCCGCCACAGCGCTCCTATGGGCGCTGGACCCCACCCGCCCCGTCGACCATGCCAGCGGTTGGCACGACCAGGGTGCGGGAGATTACAAAAGCATCCACAAATACATCTTCAAGGTGCGTCCGCCGCACCCGGACGGCCGCGCGTTCGCCCTGACGGAATACGGTGGTTACAGTCAGGTGCTGGATGGTCATGTGTGGGATAAAGAGAACAGCTTCGGCTACCGGATGTATCCCGATAAAGCCGCGCTGACAGCCGCCTACCGCAAGCTGCATGAAGAACAGATCCTGCCGCTGCTGAAAAAGGGACTGTGCGTTTCCATTTACACGCAGCTCACGGACGTGGAACTGGAAGTAAACGGCCTTTTCACTTATGACCGCGCTGTCTGCAAGCTTGACGAGGCCGTTGTAAAAGAAATCAACCAAAAGCTGGTGTTATAAAATGAAAGAATCGTTTACACTTTACTCCTCCGGCATTGCTTTGGCCCGCTTTGCCGCGGAACGCGCAGACATTACACATTCCAGTCGGGATATATTGGGGCTCGATTTTTCCGAGCCGCGGCCCATGACAGCACAGAATGACACAGACTATGCCGCCGTTAAGCTGCAGCCGTACCGGCTGCTGACGCTGCGGACCGAGTTTGAAGCGGCAGCAGCCAGCGCTCCCGCGGAATTTTCCGTCGATGGCCTGCGCTATACCCGCGCAGAGCGGAACGGACTGCTCTATTACATCCAGCGCGGCGTCAAATTCCCCTGTGACGCGCTGTTCCGGGACGGGCGGCTCATCGCATGGCTCTGCCCCTGCCGGGAACAGGCCAATCTTCTGGTGCGCGACGGCTTCGAGAAATATACGCCGCTGGCGTTGTGGAAGGATTATGCCGCCCGTCCGCTTTACGGTGTTTCCATACTGGGTACGTTCCACATGCCTATGCGCGACGGCGTGGAGCTCGCCGCGGACGTCTATCTGCCCGAGGGAGCGCCGCTGCCCGTTCCCGCATTGCTTGTCCGGACACCCTACGACAAAGATGACGGCGCACAGGCCTATTTCCGTTATGTGCGCCGCGGTTATGCCGTGGTGGTGCAAGATGTACGAGGGCGCAACGAGAGCGGCGGCGAATGGCTGCCCCATTATTACGAGGTGGAGGACGGAGACGATACGCTCACCTGGGTCGGAACGCAGGAATGGTGCGACGGCAGCGTCGGCATGCTGGGCGGTTCATACCTCGGATATACACAGTGGTGCGCGGCGGCTCTGGGCAACCCGTACCTGAAGGCGATGATCAGCGTCGTAACGGCAGGTACTGCTTTTGCAGATGGTCCGCTGCACGGCGGCTGCTTTTCCAGCGGCGGCTTTGCCTGGAATTTCGCCATGACAAAGCGCCGCTTCGCGCCCGAGCGCATGGACCGGGCTGATTGGGACGAAATTCTGGATATCCGCCCGCTGGAGGACATTGGCCAAAAGGCTCTGGGCGAAGATGTTCCCTTTATTCGTAAAATGCTGGCACACCCCTGTGAAGACGGTTTCTGGCTGCGCGGCAACTGGGCAAAACGCAGCGCGGGGAAAACGGTTCCCGTGCTTATTCAAAGCGGATGGTTCGACGACAACGGCATGGGCACCACAGAAGCGCTGGACCTCACCGCCAGCTACCCGCCGGGCACGCGCAAGGTGGTGCTCGGGCCCTGGCAGCACAGCGGCAACAGCAGATATGACCTGCACGCCCTGTCCTTTCCCGCCGGAGCGCTGCGGTTTGATCTGGATCTGCTGTATCAGAAATGGTTCGACCACTTCCTGCGGGGCGAAGAAAACGGCGTGGAACAGAGTGCTCCCGTGGAATACTATACGATGGGCGAAAACCGCTGGAAAACAGCGAGCTGCTGGCCCGTGGAAAACGCGGATGACACACCGTTTTATTTTGGAGAAAACGGAACGCTGTTCCCCATCTGCGGCCGAGAGGGCCGGACAGGATATACCTATGACCCGCAGGACCCCGGCACCCACATCATCGACATGAGCGAGAACGAAATCGCGGTGCCGGAGGATTACACCCAGGAGGAGCAGCGTCCGGATTATATATGTTATACCACCCCCACGCTGCCCGCGCCGCTTACGGTAACAGGCGACGCGCGCGTGACGCTTTATGTCTCCAGCGATGCGCCGGATACGGATTTTATGGTACGCCTGTGTGATGTAGACGAAGCAGGCCGCAGCGTTAAGCTGGCGGACGGCATTCTCGCCGCACGTTTCCGAAACGGGTTTTCCGCGCCGGAATATCTAGAGCCTGGTAAGGTAGAAAAGCTTGTCATCCGCACCTCTAAAATATCCCATTGTTTTCTGCCCGGACACCGTCTGCGGGTGAGCGTCACTTCGGGCGCCAAGCATTTTGTGTTTCCCAACAGCAATACAAAAGATGCATACAACAGCACCGAAAGCCGTGTCGCGCACAACACCGTCTGGCACGGCGGCGCAGCACCGTCCCATATCCTGCTGCACGTTGAACGTTGAAGCGGTGCCCTGCACACTGCGGGACGGATGCGCAAACCCGCATGCACTGGTGCGATTTTTAAAGGGAAGGAGGGTCTCCGCCATGGAAACCGAGCCGCTTCAGATTCGTCTCGCCGTGCGTGAGCTTGTAGAATTCGTGCTGCGCCGCGGCAGCATCGACAGCCGCTTTTCCGGCTTTGACCGCGCCAATGAGGGAAGCCGTATCCACCGCAAGCTGCAAAAAGCGGCGGGAGATTCCTATAAAGCCGAGGTACCCTTCAAGGCAGAGCGCACGGTAGACGACGTATGTTATACGCTGGAGGGACGCGCCGACGGAGTTATCACAGAGCCGGACGGACATTTTACCATCGACGAAATCAAAACCACAGGCGCACCGGCCGAGCTGCTGACGGCGGATTTTAACCCTTTACACTGGGCGCAGGCCAAATGCTACGGCGCGTTCCTGTGCCAGAGGGAAAGCCTGCCTGGCGTGGACATCCAAATCACATATTATCAGGTCGACACAGATGAGATCATCCGCCACCGCCGCACATTTTCCGCCGAAGCGCTTGAAGATTTTCTCACGGATACACTGCGTTTGTATGCGCCTTGGGCGCACATGGAGGCAGCGTGGAGAGCTACACGCAACGCCTCGCTGAAAGCACTGCGCTTCCCCTTTCCCGCCTATCGCCCCGGACAGTACGAGATGGCCGGCGCGGTGTACCGCACCATCGCGGGCGGCGGCAGGTTGTTTTGCGCCGCGCCCACTGGCATCGGAAAAACGGTTTCCACTCTTTTTCCCGCTCTAAAGGCATTGGGTGAGGAAAAGGGCGAGCGCATTTTTTACTTGACGGCAAAAACCATTACAAGGCAGGCCGCCGAGGATACACTGGCGCGTCTGCGTGTTCACAGCACATCCTGCGGCGCGCCGCTGCGTCTTAAAACCATCACGCTGACAGCCAAAGACAAAATCTGCCCGCTGGAGGAACGCGTCTGCACCCCGGAGACCTGTCCCCGGGCGGACGGCTATTACGACCGCATCAATGCGGCGCTGTACAGTTTTTTATCCCAAACCGACGAATTCACCCGCGCGGATATCGAGGCATTTGCCCTGCAAAAGCAGCTGTGTCCCTTCGAGCTGGCGCTCGACCTGACCAACTGGTGCGACTGCATCGTCTGTGACTACAACTACCTGTTCGACCCTGTAGTAAGCCTCAAGCGCTTTTTCACCGAGGGCGGAGACTTCATTTTCCTCATCGACGAAGCGCACAATTTGGTGGATCGCGCGCGGGATATGTATTCCGCACAGCTGCTCAAATCCGCGGTTTATGGCGTAAAAAAAGCGCTTGGCAAAGGGCACCGCAAGCTGACGGCTGCTCTGAACAAAGTCAACAGCGAAATGATCGAGCTGCGCCGCCGCTGCGAGGAAGCGGATAAACACCGGCTGGTCATTCCGGAAGGTTTGCCGGAGTTGAACAAGCTGCTCTCCCGTCTGTCCGCCGCCTGTGAGGATTGGCTGGAAGAACACCGTGACGGCGAATTGCATACCGAAGTGCTCGCGCTCTATTTTGAAGTGCATTTTTATCTGCGCATCGCAGAGCTTTACGGCACGAACTACACCACGCTTCTCTCTGCCTTCGGTTCGGAGGTCTGTGTCCGTTTGCTTTGTCTGGACGCCGCGCCGTTTCTGGATGCATCCATGGCGCTTGGCCGCGCCAGCATTCTGTTCAGCGCCACCTTATCGCCGGCGGAATACTTTATTCAAACGCTGGGCGGCGGCCCGGCTGCCAAAGCGATACGCCTGCAAAGCCCGTTTTCTCAGGAAAGGCTGTGCCTCGCCGCTGCCGGGATCAGTACAAAATATACAGACCGGGAGCGCACGCGGGAATCCGTGTGCCGTCTCATCGGCGCGGCCGTGAGCGCCCATGCGGGAAACTATATCGTGTTTCTGCCTTCCTATAAATACATGCAGGATGTGAGCGACGAATTTGCGATGATGTATCCTGATATCCCATTGTCCGTGCAGGAAAACGGCATGGACGAAAAAGCACGCGAGGCATTTCTCGCGCAGTTTTCAGCCGACAGGCCCGGAACGCTTGTGGGCTTCTGCGTGCTTGGCGGCATTTTCGCCGAGGGCATTGATCTTGCAGGCGACCGTCTTATCGGCAGCATCATCGTCGGCGTAGGCCTGCCGCAGATTGGCGTAGAGCAAAACGCCCTGCGGGATTACTATGAAGACACAATGGGCATGGGTTTTGAATACGCCTATCAATATCCCGGCATGAACAAGGTCCTTCAGGCTGCCGGCCGTGTTATCCGTACGGAAACAGACCGCGGGCTCGTGCTGCTCATCGACAGCCGGTACCGAACCGGCAGCTACCGCCGGTTGTTTCCCCCGTACTGGTCTCATCTGCGGCAGATAGAGAGCTCGGAACAGCTCTCTGCACTGCTGGCCGACTTCTGGACTGAGCCGCCTTCCAGACAGGCTTTTCCCAAATAGCATACAAACGCAAAACGCGCCCGGCGGCAACCCGCCCGGGCGCGTTTTTAATCGTGGAATCAACCAAGCCTTCTGCACCTATCCGGCGCGTCACCCCTCTGCGGCGTTTGTCCTGCGCCGCAGGATGGTGCCCTCCGGCAGAGCGGCTGTGCACGGAATGCTGAACCGCATCATCGCATGCGGCGTAGCACAGATTGCTTCTCCGCTTTCATTTTGTATCCATTCCGGAGTAAAGGCAACAACCTTGCCGGATGGCGCAAGCGCTTCCAGCGCCTCTCCAAGCAGGAACTTCCCGCGTTGGGTGCAAAAAGCAGTTCCTTCGCGCCATTCATCTACAACGCCCACAACTTCCCATTCCCGAATGTAGCCGCCGTGCTTTGTATTTTGCGTCGCTCCTTCCCGGCCGAAATAAAAACCAGTGGAATAATGCCGGTGCGATGTACGGGTCAATTCCTCCAGCACGTCTTCGGGGCACATGTAAGCATCCGGCGCATCCAGATATGCGTTCACCGCACGGCGGTATGCGCTTGTGGTACTGGCCACGTAATAGAAGGTTTTGGCTCGCCCTTCGATTTTCAGGCTGTCCACGCCCGCCTGTAAAATCAAGTCGATAAACGGCGCGGTACATAAATCGTCCGCGTTGAGAATGTAACTCCCCTCTTCGGTTTCGCCAACCTCAAACGCCCGGCCCGGGCGGTGTTCCTCGGTAAGCTGCCATTTCCAGCGGCAGGGCTGCGTGCATTCTCCCCGGTTCGCATCGCGGCCGGTGAGATAATGCGAAAGCAGGCAGCGCCCGGACACCGACATGCACATGGCACCGTGGACAAATGCTTCCAGTTCCAGTTCCGAAGGAGTGTTGTCCCGAATGACCGCGATATCATTCAGAGAAAGCTCCCGCGTAAGCACTACGCGCTTTGCACCCAGATCATACGCTGCAGACGCAGCCGCATAATTGGCAATGCCCGCCTGTGTGGAAACGTGAAGCTCCATTTCCGGCGCAATGTGCTTCGCCATCGCCAGCACGCCCAGGTCCGCAACGATGAACGCGTCCACGCCGGTTTCCCGTGCGCGCCGCATAAAATCGGGCATGCGGGCGATCTCCTCGTTGGTAGGCACTGTATTCAATGTCAGATAAACCCGGCGCCCTCTGGCATGGGCAAAGCGCACGCCCTCCGCCAGCTGCTCCATCGTAAAATTTTTCGGCGCGCTGCGCATGCCGAATTCCGTAGCGCCCACATATACCGCATCTGCGCCGTACAGCACGGCAAATTTCAGCCGTTCCAGGTCGCCGGCCGGGCTCAAAATTTCGGGCCGTTTCATTCAATCACCTCAAAAATGCAGCCGCACACAGGAGGTGCGGCTGCTTCGCTTATTTTATTGTTTTTTCTTCACAATCACGGGCGGATCCCCTGGCTCTCCAGGTCGGCCGTGATCGCTTCATGCTCGGCATTTGTTTTGGCAAAATGGTAATTGCCCAGTGTGTCCGTCTGGAAATACAGGTAGTCGCAGTTTTCCTCCGGCCACAGCGCCGCTTCAATGGACAGCAGGCCCGGGTTCGACACCGGCCCCGCTGGCAGGCCTGTATGCGTGTAGGTATCGTACGCCTCGCGCAGCTCCGCCGGAATCGCATCCCAGCTGCCATAGCCATAGGGCCCGGCCATGGAGTCATAAATATAGTTGTTGTCGTCGGCCTTTTCTTTGTTCCACGCAACGTTGCTGCCCAGCGTCATGCCGCTGGCAAGGCGGTTGTGGAACACTGCGGAGACCATTTTGCTGTACTCGTTTCCTGCTTCTTCCTGCACAAGGCTGGCCAGCGTAACGACCTCTGTCAGCGTCATATCCAATTCATCCATGCGTGCATACATTTCAGCAGTGATCTTATTGTCGAATTCGCCGTATATCTTGGCAACCATGTTGTACACGGTGTCTCCCACAAAGAATTCATAGGTGTCCGGGAACAGATACCCCTCCGCTTTCATGAACTGGTTGGGCTTTTCCTCGCGCTTGGCCCAGAAGCCGAACTGGGAAAAATCCCCATTGTTGGCCACGTCCAGAAATTCCTGTGCGGAACACAAACCCGCCTGCTCCATAATTTGTGCGTATTGGATCACCGTTTTTCCCTCCGGGAATGTGACCCGAACCGTCTCTCTGTCATCTGTGGCGACCTGCAGTGCGGCGATAATCTCATCATAGCTCATATCGGAGGACAGTTCAAACGTACCGTATTGCAGAGTATCCGCCGCACCGTCCTTGCCGCGTACATAAAAACGGAACACCTGCGCCGAACGGATGATCCCCGCATCCTGCAGCTTCTGGCCGATGGCCAGCGGGCCGGATCCCTTTTCAATGGTGACGCTTTGTGTGACCGCCGCACCGCGTGAGCCGCTCACCTCGCCGGACAGCCAGAACCAGCCTGCCGCTGCCGCCAGTGCCGCCAGCAGCAGAAACACCAGCATCACGATCAGGCATCCGTGTTTTTTGCGTTTTTTCCGTCTGCGTGCGGGCACTTCATCTTCATCCTCTTCTTCATACTCATAGCCGTCCGCATACTCCGGCTCATATGCAGCATCAGCAGCGGGCGCGGGCGGCGGCTGCACCGGCGCAGCCTGCGGCGCGGGCGCTTCCGGCGCCAACGAACGCAGCTTTTGAGCATACAGCCCGCGCAGAGCAGGCGGCAGTGCCGCCACACGTTTGTTCAGCTCTTCGATTTTTGCCGCATTGCGCTGCTTTTGCTCCTCCGTCATGTGCAGCACGCGCGCCGAAAGCTCGGCCAGTTGCCGCACATAAGCCTCTTGTGCGGCCTGCTGGGTCCCTTCTTTGTTTTCTTCCATATTCGTCACCTCTTTGCAATCAGTGCCAAAACGTCTTTATGGATGTCTTCCTTAGCGCGCATCCGCCCGCCTTCCGTGCAAGCCACGCGCTTCCATCCGAGTGCCTGCGCACAGTATTGCCCGGCCTGGCGGCTGTGCTGCAGGTATTCCATATTTTTTTCATGGATGTCCTTTTTTTCTTCGTCTCCATGATACCTCTGGGACATCAGCCTCTGGGAGACCTCCGGGTCCACATCCAGATATACGACGGTATCCGGTTCCGGTATGGCAATTTTGCGATATTCGAAATCAAACAACCAGGCGAGATAAGCGTCCCACTCCTCGCGCGGCAGCTTGGAACATTGATGCACCGCGTTGGAGGTGGTATAACGGTCCGCTATCACGGTTCCGCCGTCGTGGTAAAAGCGCCCCCAAAGTGTCTTATAGCTTGCATACCGGTCCACAGAATAAAAGCTGGACGCCGCATAGGCGTTCACATCATTCACATCCTGCCCAAAAGCCCCGCCCAGATACATTTTCACCAGAGCGCTGGAATTACTTTCATAATTCGGAAAGGTGACCTTCATCGCCCGTTCTCCACGCCCGCACAATGCCTCGTAGAGCAGCCCCGCCTGTGTGGCTTTCCCACTGCCGTCCAGCCCTTCCAGCACGATCAAACGTCCGCTCAAACCATTTCGTCTCCTTTGAGAAAAGCATATTTCTTCCGCATCTCTGCGGCACGCCCGCAGCTCATTGAACCCTCCGGGCATGCGCCGGATACACACGGCGGGCCGCTGCGCGCAAACAGTGCAGGAGCCACCTCATTCACCAAGCGCAGCATTTCGTCCGCCAGCTCCCGAATCTCCCACTGGGCGCGCTGGCAGCAGCGATGCCGGAAGAAATTGTTCAGGCTTCGTGCGTTCATTGTAACGATCATCTTCGTGCTGCAGGCATTGGGCAGCACAAAGCGCGCGTCTTCAATGGCCATTTTTTCCGCCTTGCGCGCAGCCGTTTTTTCATCCGCTCCCTCCTGCATCAGGCGGCGGATGTGCCCGTCTTTCAGCAGCTCCGCGATGCGGCGGTAGTTCTCCGCCTCCTCCGCCATTGCCGCGCCAAAGGCCTCTCTGGCCTGTTCGTCCCGAGCCACTTCCGGCGGCGTAATATATTCAAACTGGTCCAGCCGTACATACCGCTGACTCTGTACGCTGTACGACGCGATACGGTGGCGCGTGATCTGTGCAAGCAGCGCGCGGCTCACGCCTTCGATTGCAAACGTAAAGGACGCGTGTTCTGTGGGGCTTTCATGCCCCAGGCTGGCGAGTTTCGAAAGGAATTCCCGGCTTTTCTCCGGCGTAAGGCCCTCCAACAGGTCGTCTAGGTGTGCATTGGAATAACACAGCTTTGCCGCAGCCGCGACAACGCGCTCCGGCTCCGGCGTGTGTGCAATCAGCATTACTTTCATGGCTTGTCCCCTCCCGCCGGCGATTTCTCCAACATCCGGATGGGAAGACCGGAGGAATCGTACAGCACTTTTGCATGGTTTATTTTTATGCAGGTGCGCTCCTCGCAAACGCCCGTTTTCACGTTGATGCGGGAGCGGCATATTCGGTTGTTGCGGTAAACGCTTTCTCCCTCACGGGAAAAATATTCGTCCTCCGCACGCACATGGTATTTGTACGGGAACACATGCTCCGCGCGAAGCTCGCCGCACAAGTAAATCTCATCTGTATGAACCAGGATCTGGAACGTTTGTTCCGTAGGGTTATAAAAACGGTAATCGAGATAGTTGTACAGGATCGAGGTCCCCGTTCCGAATGGGATCGTCCGCCCGAAATCCGGAAAAAGATCATATCCGTCATGATGGTGGTGTTCCGTGATGACGAGCGGCGTATGCAGCACCATCCAATGAAGCAGATTCGTAAATTGACACATCCCGCCGCCCACGCCGCAGGCTGTTTCGCCTTTGCTGATCATCAGGCCCGGTAAATATCCCCGGCACGCAGTACAGGGTCCCACCAACCGCCAGAACGAAAATGTTTCTCCCGGACGAATGAGCACTCCGTTTACTTTGGGTGCGGCAAGCGATAGATTAACAGCTTTATTTTCCTGCAGCTTCTGGTCCACCGTCCCAAGTATGCGCCGTATCAGTGACTTGTGGGCATAAACTACGACAGGCAGCGGCTCATACCGCCGCTGCCGGGAAAAACGCACACCGGAAAACATATCCTGCACACGCCGCACAAAACGGCACTTTTTCATGGAGAGCCAATAAGCCCACGGGCCCATCTCGCAAAAAAGCCTGCGCGTTTTTTCCATTCTTCAAAACCCTTTCAAAGACGGCTTCGGACCGCGCTGCGTTTCCTCTTGCGGAACGGGTGGCCGCAAGCGCCTGTTTTCAGCCGGAGGCCAGAATGCAAAAGGAGATTCCGGCGCGCCGGCCGTCTTAAAGACGTTTTTACTCGGAAATATGTTTCAGCGGCGCATAATTCGCCATCGTCTTTTTTACGCCGGCCGTATCAAAACGAATTTCAACGATGGTATCTCCCGCCACGGGCGTTACTTTCAGCACCTCGCCGCGTCCGAAAACTTTATGCTCCACCAAGTCTCCCGGACGATAGGCTCCGCTGCCCTCCGTTCGCGGAACGGATGCCGCGCTGCCCGCCTGAACCGTGGAAAAACCGCCGCCCACAGAAGCGCGCTGCCGGGCAGGGCGTGAAGCGCCGCCCGCTCCGGAGCCATGGGAGGCACCGCCGTAACGGGCCGAATAACCCGCCTGTACTGTGGAGCGCATGCTTGCCGCGCCATATTCCGGCTGCAAATATGCATTTTGCTGCTGCATGTAACGCTGACGCATGGCCTTCATCTGCGCGGCAGCCGGGCTTTGCTCCACCTCCACCAGAGAAGCGTCGATCTCTTCCAGAAAACGGGAAGGGCGGTTGTGCTTCGTCTGGCCGAACAGCATGCGTGAGTTCGCGCAGGAAAGATAAAGCTCTTTTTTTGCACGGGTAATACCCACATAGCAGAGCCTGCGCTCTTCCTCCAGATCTTCATTGGAATACCGGCTCATCTCGCTGGGGAATATTCCTTCTTCCAGACCGACGATGAACACATAATTAAACTCCAGCCCTTTGGCCGCATGCATGGTCATCAGAACAACAACATCCGCGCCCTCATCATAGCTGTCGATATCACTGATGAGCGCCACTTCCTCCAGAAAGCCCGGCAGGCTGGCTTCCGGACCGCGCTGATCGGCATAGGTCTTTACACTGGAAACAAGCTGACCGATGTTTTCCATGCGCGTCTGGCCTTCTTCTCCCTCTGCCTCCAGCATACTGCGGTATCCCGTGATCTCCAATATCTCGCTGACGAACACATCCAGAGGCATCGTATCGTACGCTTCTTTCAGCCTGCGGTAAATGCGCCAAAAGCCGCCAAGCGCCGCGCTTGCCCGCGCCAGCGCCGGATAATCCGGCGCGTGCTCAATAACCTCCAGCATTGAGACGCCAAGCCCCGCCGCAATATCCGCCACGTTCTGCACCGTTGTCGCGCCGATCTTGCGCGCCGGTTCGTTGATGATGCGCCGCAGCCGCAGATCGTCCTGTTCGTTTGCGACGATGCTCATATAAGCAAGCATGTCCTTTATCTCTTTACGGTCGTAGAAACGCTGGCCGCCGACGATTTTATACGGAATACCCGCACGGGCAAAATAGGTTTCGATTGGCCCGGACTGTGCGTTCATACGGTACAGGATCGCATGATCCCGCAGCTTCGCACCCTTTTTCACGTTCTGGCCGATCACCGCCGCCACATGGGCCGCCTCGTCGAACTCAGAATCCGCTTCATAGCACATCAGCTTCTCACCGTTTCCGTTTTCCGTCCAAAGCGTTTTTCCCTTGCGCCCCATATTGTTCTTGATCACACAGTTCGCCGCGTTCAGAATATTGGAGGTAGATCGGTAGTTCTGTTCCAGCCGAATGACCTTTGCGCCGGGGAAGTGCTGCTCAAAATTAAGAATGTTTTCAATCGTTGCACCGCGGAAACGGTAAATGCTCTGGTCATCGTCGCCAACGACACAAACGTTCCGGTGCTCGCCGCCCAGCAGATATACAAGCTGAAACTGTGCCACACTGGTGTCCTGATACTCATCCACCAGGATATAGCGGAACCTGTTTTGATAATATTCCCGCACATCCTCAAAATCCTGCAGCAGCTTCACTGTGGCATAAATCAAATCGTCAAAATCGAATGCACCTGCCTGCAAAAGACGTTTTTGATAGGCTTCGTACACCTTGGCAACAAGCCCCGCACGCGTATCTGCGGGCGCGCTCATGGCGTCCTGCGGGCTGATCATCTTGTCTTTCAGACGGCCAATGGCGCCGATGGCCGATTTCAGCGGAAGAAATTTGTCGTCGATGTTCATCGACTTGTATACTTCTTTCATAGCGCGCTGCTGATCGTCCGTATCATAAATGGTAAAGCTCTGGGGATACCCCAGCCTGCCGGCTTCCCGGCGCAGGATACGCACGCATGCCGAATGGAATGTAGACGCGTTGACATCCTGTCCTGCTTCACCCAGCATGGCAGAAAGACGATTTTTCAGTTCCCCCGCCGCCTTGTTTGTAAAGGTAATGGCGAGAACATTATAGGGGCGCACCGTGTGCTCCCGCAGGAAAGGCCGAAGCGCCTCGGAAGGCTCGCCGCCGCTGTGCAGCAGGCGTTCCAGCTCCGCCACCTGTTCCGGCCCGGCGCCTTGCGGCGCATATGTGCTGCTGTGCGCGCTGCCGAAACGAATCAGATTTGCAATACGGTTGACAAGCACCGTTGTTTTTCCGCTGCCCGCCCCTGCCAGAATCAGCAGCGGCCCATCTGTGGTAAATACCGCGTCCCGCTGCACCGGGTTCAGCTTTCCGAATTGCGCTTCAATATACTTTTTGCGCAGTGCAAGGAATTGTGTTTCAAATTGGGATTCCATTGTTTTCCGCCTTTGGTCGTATTCTGGCGCATTCTATTCATGTCATGCGCACTATCGTATTTAGTATAGCATACTTGCACCTGATTGAAAAGAAAAAGCCGCTCCCAAAGGAACGGCTTTTTCCGTAAAAGCGTCATTTCAACATATTGATGAGGATACCGGCGGCCACAGCGCTGCCGATTACGCCCGCAACATTCGGCCCCATGGCGTGCATAAGCAGGAAATTCTGGGGATTTTCCTGCTGGCCGACCTTCTGAGAAACACGGGCGGCCATCGGAACAGCGGAAACACCGGCAGAACCGATCAGCGGATTCACCTTGCCGTGCGTCGCCCAGCACATGACCTTGCCGAACAGAACACCGCCCGCAGTGCCGAAGCAGAACGCGATCAGGCCCAGTGCCACGATGAACAGCGTGTTCTTGTTGAGGAAGGTCTCTGCATTTGTGGTACAGCCGACAGACACACCGAGGAAAATCGTAATGATGTTCATCAGCTCGTTGCCCGCCGTCTTGTTGATGCGGTCCACAACACCGGACTCTTTCATCAGATTGCCCAGCATCAGCATGCCGACAAGAGGCACGGCTGTGGGCAGGATCAAACAAATGATGATGGTGCAGATAATGGGGAACATGATCTTTTCCAGTTTGGAAACCGGACGAAGCTGTTCCATTACGATCATACGTTCTTTCTTTGTGGTAAGCGCGCGCATGATAGGCGGCTGGATGATGGGCACCAGCGCCATATAGCTGTACGCGGCCACAGCGATCGCGCCAAGCAGTTCAGGCGCCAGCTTGCTGGCAACGAAAATGGCTGTCGGGCCGTCCGCACCGCCGATGATGCCGATGGCGCCGGCCTGCGGGCCGGTAAAGCCAAGCAGCTTCGCTCCGATGTAAGTAGTGAAAATGCCAAGTTGTGCGGCAGCGCCCAGCAACAGGCTCTTCGGGTTGGAGATCAAAGGGCCGAAATCCGTCATCGTACCGATACCAAGGAAAATCAGCGGCGGATAAATGCCCAGCTTGACGCCAAGATACAGCATATCAGCCAACCCGCCATGGTGCAGGATCTCACTGAACATCGGATACAGCGAAGGATCCGCGCCTTCCGGCGGGATGAAATACTGCATGTGGATAATCTCGCCAAACGGAAGGTTCGCCAGCAGCATGCCGAAAGCGATCGGCAAAAGCAAAAGCGGCTCGAATTGCTTGCCTATGGCAAGATAAATCAGCCCGCAGGCGACGATAATCATAATCAGATAGCCCGGATTCTCCATGATGCCGACAAAGCCGGATTCATTGGCAATACCGGTAACCGCGTTTAAAAAGCCCTGCATGTCTGTTCATCCCCTCCTGTCAAAACGGCTCGGTGTAAGCCACAACACCGGCCTGCCCCCAGGCGGAGCGCCCGGACACTCTTGTGCGCTTAACACTGCGCAGCGTATAATGTTCGCCGCCGTCCATGCAGGCGATAGCAGCGGCAATGGCCGCGACGACCTCGCCCGGGATGCCGGCTTCCACAACCGGCGCCTTCGGCGCAGCCGCTTTCACCGGAGCGGGAGCCGCTTCCTTCTTCGGAGCCGGCGCGCCTTTTTTCTTGCGGTCCACAGATGTAAAGATAATGCCCTCGAGCGTAATGAGCAGGTAGAGCAGCACCAGAACGCCGAACACGAGGATGAGGCCCGTTGCCACAACCACGCCGACGGACGGCTCGGGGTTCCCGGAAACGGTATTTGCCGCAACCGTAAGGAACTTTGAAATGCCCATGAAATAACCTCCCTGTTTTTTTACGATATCTTTTTATATTATAGATGAAATCCGTCCCGGTTGCAACCGTTAAATGAAAAAGTTGTTAAAAAAATCTCAAATATTTTCAGCTTTTCCTTCCACGGTTTACACACAAAAATGTCCGTCTGAAGATCGTTCTTCAGACGGACACAGAGCAGCTTACTTACCGTATCTTATATCTTAAAAGGAACTTTCTTTTTGTTCAAATTGTTCGCACGCCTCGCACACCTTTTGCTGGGGCGCGGGCTTCGGCTCATACCAGCCCCGCTTTTGCATCTCGCTGAACACTTCAAACTGCATGTCGTGTTCCTCGGAAAGAATCTCCATCAGCTTGTCCTTGCGTTCCTTTGTGGCGCATTCACCGGCATAATGATTATAATTCCCCGTGATGAATTTTTGGGAATTGAGCGCGTCCGTCATTTTCGCCTGATCGTCAAAGCAATTCATTATTTGTCCCCTCCTTATTTCAGTTCGCTGAGAATCGCATCATAATGCTGCGTATGGCGCTGGGCCATATCCTCGCACATTTCTTTCAGCGCCGGGTCCTCACAGGTCTGTGCATAGCATTTGTATTTTTTAATGATATTTTCCTCGTGAGTGAGCAGTTCGGAAAAACCGGCCAGCTCTACGGCAGTGATTTCTTCCATGGGGTTTGCCTCCTTTTCTGTAATGGTATTAGTTTTTCTCCAAGGCTCGCAAATATACAAAAAGCCCTGCGGCAAAACGCCGCAGGGCAAAGGAAATTTTATGAAAACAGGAGCCGGGCAATCAATACATGCCGCCCATACCGCCGCCTGCCATGGCGGCGTTGGCCGCAGCCGAGGCCGCGGGATCTTCCGGCTCATCCGCGACAAGGCTCTCGGTGGTAAGGACCATGGACGCCACGCTGGCCGCGTTCTCCAACGCAGAACGGGTAACCTTGGTCGGGTCAACGATACCGGCCTTAATCATGTCGCCGTATACTTCTTTCTGGGCGTCAAAGCCATAGTTGGCATCGCTGCCGGTCATGATTTTGTCGATAATGACACTGCCCTCCAGGCCGGCATTGGCCGCGATCTGGCGCAGCGGAGCCTCCAGTGCTTTGCGCACGATGCGTGCACCCGTGCGCTCATCGCCTTCGAGAGCGTCGATCACAGCGTCAACAGCAGCAGTCGTGTGCAGCGGAGCCGTGCCGCCGCCCGCGACAATACCCTCTTCCACGGCAGCCTTGGCCGCATTCAGGGCATCCTCAATGCGCAGCTTCTTCTCTTTCATCTCAACCTCAGTGGCAGCGCCGACTTTGATGACGGCAACACCGCCGGACAGCTTGGCAAGACGCTCCTGCAGCTTCTCCTTGTCGAAGTCGCTGGTCGTCTCCGCCATCTGCGCGCGGATCTGCGCAACACGGTTGCTGACGGCTTCCTTGTCGCCCATACCGTCTACGATGGTGGTATATTCCTTCGTTACCTTCACCTGACGGGCACGGCCCAGCATATCGACGGTGGCGTCTTTCAGCTCATAGCCCAGCTCTTCGCTGACAACCGTGCCGCCCGTCAGAATGGCGATGTCCTGCAGCATTTCCTTGCGGCGGTCGCCAAAGCCGGGAGCTTTGACAGCGACAACCGTGAAGGTCCCGCGCAGGCGGTTCACGATCAGCGTGGACAGAGCCTCGCCCTCCACATCCTCGGCAATGATAACGAGCTTCTTGCCGGACTGTACGATCTGCTCCAGCAGGGGCAGAATATCCTGAATCACACTGATCTTCTTATCCGTGATGAACAGATATGCATCGTCCAGAACAGCCTCCATGCGCTCGGTGTCTGTGACCATATACGGAGTGATATAGCCGCGGTCGAACTGCATGCCCTTTACGACTTCGGAATAGGTCTCAGCCGTCTTGCTCTCCTCAATGGTGATCACGCCGTCAGCGCTTACCTTTTCCATCGCCTCAGCGATCAGGCTGCCGATGACTTCATCACCCGCAGAAACCGTGGCAACACGCGCCACGTCGGCGGAGCCCTCCATCTTCTTGCTGTTCGCCTTCAAAGCCTCGACAGAAGCCTTCACGGCCTTCTGCATGCCGCGCTTCAGGTCCATGGGGTTTGCACCCGCGGCAACGTTCTTCATGCCCTCGGTAACAAGCGCCTGCGCCAAAACCGTTGCGGTGGTGGTACCGTCGCCGGCAGCATCGTTCGTTTTGGTGGCAACTTCGCGTACGAGCTGAGCGCCCATGTTCTCGAACTGGTCTTTCAGCTCGATCTCTTTGGCGATGGTAACGCCGTCATTGGTGATGACCGGAGCGCCGAACTTTTTGCCCAAAACTACGTTGCGTCCCTTGGGGCCAAGTGTGATCTTGACCGTATCGGCAAGCTTATCAATGCCGGCGCAGAGGGCTTTGCGCGCCTCTTCGCCCATGAGTAACTGTTTTGCCATAAATAACGACTCCTTTTATTTTAAAAAATAGAATGAAAACAACTTTGCCGAGAGCTTACTCCACAACGGCAAGAATGTCCGACTGGCGCACGATGGTGCACTCGTCGCCGTCCACCTTCACTTCGGTACCCGCGTATTTGGCGATCAATACCTTGTCTCCCACCTTGACGGTCATCTCAACCTGGTTGCCGTCCACAAGGCCGCCCGGGCCCACAGCGACAACTTCGCACACCTGGGGCTTTTCCTTGGCGGAGCCCGTAAGGATGATGCCGCTCTTGGTAGTTTCCTCTGCTTCTACGTTTTTAATGACAACTCTGTCAGCGAGAGGTCTGATTTTCATAAAACTTTCCTCCTAAATTAAATTTTTCTTGTTTAGCACTCTATATCTTTGAGTGCTAAACATATTGTAACCACATTTACAGGAAAAATCAAGGGGGTAAAATAAAAATTTTTTGTGAACTCGCACGAAAACAAAACAATACCGGGCGGCCTGCGAAGGAGCCACCCGGTATTTGTCATATTTGTCTGCCTTCAAGTCATGTCACGCCGTTACGGCGGGAGCTCTGTCCTCAAACTGCGCATACAGCGGAGCCGGCAGCACAAACCGCGCTGCCAGAGGCAGCACTTGTGCGGAAAGACTGTCCGCCGGAGTGCACTCCCCGTCGATATTTGTGATGACAGCCTTCCCATCCATCGGCTCGATCAACACCTTTTGCGCTCTGCGGTATTCCAGCACATCCGAAAGCTCCGGAACGACACGACCATTTTGATAGTGGAGCCCGTTTTTATATTTGGACAGTACTCCCGCAATGCGCATCCGGCTCATTTTCTTTACCATGATCACATCCAGCACTCCGTCCTGCAGGTCCGCCATGGGCGCAGCGCGGAACCCACCCCCGTATGCGACGCCGTTGCATACCGTGGCGATGAGGTAATCCCCCTCCAGAACATCGTCGTCCACCGTAATGCGCAGCCTGTGTCCCATGGGCTGCAAAAGACGTTCTACAATGGAAATATTATATGCCATCTGGCCGCCGCACAGCGGCAGGCGGCGATATTTGGGAATGCTGTATGCAACTTCAGAATCCAGCCCAACCGAACAGATTGCCGCAGAGACCCCGCCGTTTGCCGCGACCAAGTCAACAGGCACCGCCGTGCCTGCGATATTATCCGCAAGGGAAAGGAAATCCTCCGCCGCGCCGAAATTTCGCACAAAATCATTGCCGGAGCCGCACGGAACACTTGCTACCTCTGCGTTTTTATAGGGATACGCCCCCGTAAATACCTCGTTCAAAGTACCGTCCCCGCCGCAGGCGTAAAGGCGCACCGGTTCCCCGTCATCACCGTACTGCCGGGCGATTTCAGCCGCGTGGCCGGCGTGCTGTGTCAGCTCCACAGCATAATCCACACCCGCACCGGCCGCCGCGTCGATCAGCCGCGGCACAAGATAAAGGCTGGCGTCCGCTTTCCCGGATACCGGATTCACAATAAAAACATGCTTCATCAGGGTATTCCCCTTTCCTCACATTTCATTATCATCATACCGCATTTATACCAAACATACAATTGCCATTCCGTGCAAAAAAGCGGCAGGTAATAAAGCAAAGTGCCATGGGGTATACTGAGGGAAAGCGGCGTCTGCCGCAGGCCCGCCGTGCGGAAACATGAATGCAAAGGAAGAAGCTCCATGAACGTTATCCCTCATATTCTTTTTACAAGCCTGTTCTCCATCATCGTACTGTTCCTGCTCGCTAAGCTTATGGGCAACCGCCAGGTCAGCCAAATGAGCATGTTTGATTACGTAAACGGTATCACCATAGGCTCCATCGCGGCGGAGTTCGCCACGAGCCTGGAGGACGACTACTGGATGCCGCTGACTGCCATGGTCGTATATGGCGTCACCGCCGCTCTGATCTCCTATATTACCTGCAAATCTATGGCGGCGCGCAAATTCATCAACGGCAAGCCCGTTGTCCTGTATGAAAACGGAAAGCTTTACGAAAAAAACCTGGCTGCGGCCAAGCTGGACATCAATGAGTTCCTAACACAGTGCAGGACAGCGGGTTATTTCGACCTTGCCGATCTGCAAACCGCTATTCTGGAGACCAACGGCCAGGTGAGCTTTTTGCCGCTGGCCGCCCAGCGTCCCGTTACGCCGGAGGATCTCCAAATGACTCCCGATCCGGAACGTCCCTGCGTAAACGTCATCCTGGACGGAACCGTTATTCCGAAAAATCTGAAATACACCGGCAACGACGACGTATGGCTGAAAAAGCAGCTTGAGGCGCAGCATGTGACAAGGATCGGTGACGTTTTTCTCGCTACCGTAAACGCGCAAAACGAGCTGGCTGTCTATCCCCGTACCGGGGAGCGCGTGGCGCACGAGATGTTTGAGTAAACAATATGCCCCATCCATCCGCGTCATTCCTTTTTACCGCTTGCACTGTTGTTTTCCTCATCATATAGCCTGCCTCAGCAATTGGGATATCCCTTTGTTGCGAAAGAGAAGAAAAACAGGCGGCAGAATTTTCTGCCGCCTGTTCTGTTGAAATCTTATTTGAAGTAACGGGCCAGCAGACCGGCAAACGCTTTGCCATGGCGGGCCTCATCACGGGCCATCTCATGCACGGTGTCATGGATGGCGTCCAGCCCCAGCTCCTTGGCCTTTTTTGCAAGGTCCATCTTACCGGCAGTCGCGCCGTTCTCGGCCTCTACACGCATTTCCAGATTCTTTTTCGTGCTGTCCGTCAGGACCTCACCCAGCAGCTCGGCAAACTTCGCGGCATGCTCAGCTTCTTCGTAAGCCGCTTTTTCCCAATACAGACCAATCTCCGGATAACCTTCACGATGCGCCACACGCGCCATAGCCAAATACATGCCCACCTCGCTGCACTCGCCGTTGAAGTTCATACGCAGACCCTCGATGATTTCAGGATCGACGCCCTTGGCAACACCCACAACGTGCTCGGCAGCCCAGGTCATTTCACCTTTCTGCTCAACAAACTTGGAAGCCGGCGCCTTACAGACCGGGCAGAACTCCGGAGCAGCCTCACCCTCGTACACATAACCACAAACAGTGCAAACAAACTTAGACATAACTTGTTTCCTCCAGCATTATTATATTTTTGTTGTTTCATTGAAAGGCATTGCTGCCGTGTCTATAATATATCATGCCTCCCAATTGGTGTCAAGTATTTATTGATAAAAAATATCAATTATTTTCGAAACCTTTGGAAACCAAGCTTTTCCAGCGCCGGCAAAAGCGCCTTCAGCCCCACCGACGTCAGCGCCCCCATCCCAAGGCCCGAAAGCAGCAGGACAGGCGCATAATACAATGTATAAACAGATTGAGTCATCAGCAGGTTGATGACCAGCAGCTGCCCAAAATTATGTGTGATCGCGCCGCACACGGAGAGTATGAATACCGAAGGCCTGCTCCTGAAAAGGCACAGGACAGCCATTACGCCAAGCGACAACAGACCGCCGCCGAGGCTCAGCGCGCCGGCCATCGCACCGCGGGTGAGCAGCACAAAAAAGCTTTTGAGCAGAACAAGCGTGAACGCGCTGCCGCGCCCCAGAAAGAACAGCGCATACATCACAACCACATTTGCAAGGCCCAGCTTCACGCCAGGCGGCAGCCCCAACAGCGGCGTGAGCGCCCCCTCCAAAAAAGAAAGCACCACGGACAGAGCAAACAGAAGCCCCATCAACGCCACGCGGCGCGTCTTTTCATTGCGCAGAACACTCACCTTCCTTTTCCGGCGACATGCACGAACCGCTTTTACAAAAAGACAACATGGTAAGCCCCCTCTGCTTCCGCTGCCAATTCAAATGAAGCCTGAAGTGCTTTGGAAACATACAGCGTGTTTTCCTCATCCAGAAGCAGGCCTTCACCGCCTGCTTCGAAATATTCCAGCGCCTTTTCCCTGCCCTGAACAAAAAGGGCCGTGGACCAGAAATCCGCCTCCGCACCATTTTCACAGAGAACGCCTATGGAAACGATATCGCTTTGCGCCGGCCGCCCTGTCGCGGGGTCCAGAATATGATGATACCGCACACCATCCTGCTCAAAATAACGTTCGTATCCTCCGGAGGTACAGAAAACCGCATCCCTGATTTCAAATGACGCCAGCGAGACCGATTCCTCCTCTTTCGGATCACGAAAGCCCAGCCGCCACGCTTCACCGTCCGGCTTTACGCCCCGTGCGTAAATGCTGCTCCCGCCAAGCCAGCACAGCGCCGCACGGATGCCATATTCGTCATAAACCTCTTTCGCAACGTCACAGGCTGCTCCTTTGGCGATACCGCCCAGATCTACCGCCTGACCGGGACGCTGCAGACGCGCCGTTCCGGATTCAAGAAGCAGGCCACTGTCATCCACCAACGGCAGCAGCGCGTCGATTTCATCCTGCTGCAGCACCCGCGGCGCATCCGTGGTAATGCCCCATGCCAGTGCAAGCGGCGCGATTGTAAGCTCAAACGCTCCGCCCGCCTGCGCGCTGAGTGTTTTCGCCTGCAAGAGCAATGCGTATGTCTGCGCCTCGACCGCCACGGCCTCGCCGCTTCCGGCGGCCGCGTTCAAACGGGCAATATCACTCCCCTCTTTATATACAGAAAGCCGGTTCTCCATCTCACGAAACGCCTGTTCCGCCGCCGCGATGGCTTTTTCTCCGTTTGGGCCGTAGACCTTCTGGTCCGCCACAGCATCCATGACAAATGTCGCCGAAGTGTGGCGGACGTTTTGCCGGGACAAGTTATAATACAGAAGCCCACCCGCGCACACCACTGCCGCAGCACACGCTCCGGCGATCATTTTTATTGTTTTTTTCATACGAATCTCCTTTGGCTGATAGTACGATTGTAGGCAAGTTTGCCCGTTCTGTCAAGCGCCCACCGCATGCCGGTTTTGCTGTGTATAAAATGTAAAGATTCTGCGCACACTCCCAGAAAGGCCTTGCAAATATTACCAGATTCGTGTAAGATGGTAACAACAATTTTTCTCAGGAAAGGAACCGATTATGAAACGTTTTTTTGCTGTTTTATTGGCAGTTTGCCTTGTGGGCGGCGCGTTTGCCGGCTGCAGCGGCAGCAGTGCAAATTATAATGTGAACGATGTTGCTTCCGCAGTTGAAACGGTGGCTAAGATCGAAAATCCGCTGGACATTACCGAGGATGACCTCACCTATGAGTTCGGCGTAGATATGGACAAGGTCGAGGAGTTTTCCGGCCAAAAAACGGGCGTGGCGAATACGGCGGGTACGGTGCTTGTCGTGAAGGCTTCTGCGGGCAGCGTGGACGACATCAAGGCTGCGCTGGAAAATTACAAAAACGGCCTGGTTTCCGTGAGCGAGAATTATCAAAATGATTTTCCCGAAGCATACCAGCAGGTCTCTGACGGCCGCGTTGTTGCAAAAGGCGATTACGCTGTATTGGCCATCGCGGCTGCGGGCGTCGATTATACCGAGATCGACACCGCGATCGACGAGGCTTTGAAATAAGCATTTGCAGGCCCCGCAAAGCCGGTACCTCCGGGGTACCGGCTTTGCTTTTTGCCGCGGGAATGTCCGGCGGCGCAATGTTTCCAAACAAGGAGTGAAAGCATGGTCTTCAGCACCGTACTGTTCCTGTTCCGTTTCTTGCCCATCACACTGGCACTTTATTATCTTGCGCCCGCAAAGCTGAAAAATACCGTTCTGTTTTTGTGCAGCCTCGTGTTCTATTCTTGGGGCGAAGTGCGCCTGTTTCCGGTAATGGCAGCAGCCATTCTAATCAACTATACTGCAGGCCTTGGCATTGAACGCTTCAAAGACAGCGCTGCTGCGCGGCGCGGCTTTTTATTGTTCAGTATCATCGGCAGCCTTGGCATGCTGTTCTTTTTCAAATACACCGACTTTTTCATCAACAACATCAACGCCGTAATAGGAACGTCCATTCCCCTCCTGCGTCTGACTCTGCCGCTCGGCATCAGCTTTTATACATTCCAGACAATGAGCTATTCCATTGATGTATACCGCGGCGATGTGAAAGCCGAGCATAATCTGATCAACTTCGGCGCTTATGTGGTCATGTTCCCGCAGCTCATTGCCGGGCCAATCGTGAAATACAGCGATGTAGCGGAACGGCTCCACATTTTAAAGGGCCGTGTCACAATGGACCGCATCGACGAGGGCATCTCACTGTTCATCTTCGGTCTTGCCAAAAAAGTGTTGCTGGCCGACGGTATCAGCGCGCTTTGGTACGACGTGATCGGCCATGATGTAAACGGCGTATGGGAAGCAGGCGTTGGATTGTCCAACGCGTCTACACCTCTGGTGTGGCTTGGCATCATTTCCTATGCCCTGCAGATCTACTTCGATTTTTCCGGCTATTCTATGATGGGCATCGGCATGGGCAAAATGCTGGGCTTTGATTTCCCGGACAACTTCAATCTGCCTTACATTTCGCGCAGTATCACTGAATTTTGGCGGCGCTGGCACATCACACTGTCCAGCTGGTTCAAGGAATATGTATATATCCCCCTTGGCGGCAACCGCAAGGGTCTGCCCCGCCAGCTGTTCAACATTTTCGTAGTATGGTTCCTTACCGGCTTCTGGCACGGAGCAAACTGGAACTTCATCTTCTGGGGCCTCTATTACTGTGTGCTGCTGATGATTGAAAAAATCTGGTTGCTGCCGCACCTGCAAAAGGGCAAGGTCTGGCCGCACATTTACACGATGCTGCTTGTCATTGTGGGCTGGGCGCTGTTCGTCGGCAGCGACAAGGGCGTTTCGCTCGGGCTGCTGCTTCAAAAGCTGTTCGTGCCCTCGGGCGGCGTTTCACCGCTGTACTTCCTGCGCAACTACGGCGCTCTGCTCATTGTCGGCATTTTGTGCGCTACGCCTCTTCCGCAGAAGCTGTATGAAAAATTTAAAACGAACACGCTGATGCGCGGGCTGGTTCTTGCGCTGATTTTTGTTGTGACCATCGCCTATATGGTGGACGCCACGAACAGCCCGTTCTTATATTTCCGCTTCTGACAAGCGGACACTGAAAAAAGAGAAAGCGCCGCAGCCAATAACCATATGGAAACGGCGCTGGCCGGTTTTGCACAGCAAAACCGAGATGAAATCGAGGAGGCGCCGCGACCAATATCCTATGGGAGCGGCGTTGGCCGGTTTTGCACAGCAAAACCGAAATGAAATCGAGGAGGCGCCGCGACCAATACCCTATGGGAGCGGCGTTGGCCGGTTTTGCACAGCAAAACCGAGATGAAATCGAGGAGACGCCGCGACCAATACCCTATGGGAGCGGCGTTGGCCGGTTTTGCACAGCAAAACCGAGATGAAATCGAGGAGGCGCCGCGACCAATACCCTATGGGAGCGGCGTTGGCCGGTTTTGCACAGCAAAACCGAGATGAAATCGAGGAGGCCCCGGAATGATCCGCAATTTATGGCAGGAGCTGAAAAAGTTCCCCATCGTTCTGCTTTTTCTCGCTTTTTTGTTCTGTTTTTCCATCCTGGACGCACTCTGGCCCAAGCGGGAATTTTCCGAGCTGGAGAACCGGAAGCTGATGCAGCCGCCCAAGCTCACTCTTGCGGGGGTTCTTTCCAAAGACGATCCCTGGATGGCCAAATATACTGAATACACCAAAGACCAGTTTATTTTCCGCGACGGATGGATCGACCTGAAAAGCCGCGCGGAGGCAATGCTTCTCAAAACGGAAAACAACGGCATCTGGTTCGGCAAAGACAATTATCTCTTCCCGAAATTTCTTGCCGTCGGTGAGCGCTTTGAAAAAAACCTCGACGCTGTTGAGCGCATGGCGCAGCGCCATCCCGGCAAGGTGAGCGTTATGATCGCGCCCTCATCCAGCCTTGTGCTTTCTGAAAAGCTGCCCTGGCAGGCACCTGTTGCGGATGAGGATATCTATCACGACAGCATCGTCGAACGGCTGTCCGGCCAGGCGGCGGTGTATGACCTGCGAAAAACACTGCGCGCCCATGGTGATGAATACATTTTCTACCGTACCGATCATCACTGGACAAGTGAAGGCGCTTACCTTGCATATGAACAATTTGCAGGCAGCAAAGGCCTTCCGCTGTTTGACCGCTCGGCCGCGGATGAAAAAAAGGTCGAAAACTTTTACGGAACAAGCTATTCCAAAGCCCGCAACTACAACGTGGTGCCTGATACCATCACGTATTACGATCTGCCCAACCAACTGACTGTCTACACGGCCAACGCAGACGGCAGCGAAAGCGGTGAAACTGGCCCGCTGTACAACACCGCCGATTTTGAAACACGAGACAAATACAAGGCATTCCTGCGCGGCAACAACGGTTACTCTGTTCTGGAGGGCAGTGGCACAGGCAGTATCCTCATCATCAAAGACAGTTATGCCAATGCTTTCATTCCCTATCTCGTCGAGGATTACGCCTCTATCGGGATCGTGGATTTCCGCTATCTCAATGAAAAAGTGGACAGTCTGATCGAACGCGGCGGCTACGATGAGATCCTTGTGCTGTTCAGCTTCCAAGGCTTTATGGACGACATGACGCTGGCGGCGAAAATTGCCACGCCCTGAGGAAATAGCGCCTAACCCAAAACGCCCTGCGCGGTTTTATCCGTGCAGGGCGTTTTTTACTGTTCTTAATTCTGAAAATCACAGTTTTTCAATGGCCGAAAGAAGCATTTCGCGCAGAACGCCGGGATTCCCCTGTCCTCTGCTGGCCTTCATACACTGGCCCACAAGGAAGCCCGCAACATTGGTCTTGCCGCCCTTATAATCTGCCACAGCCTTGGGGTTGTTCGCCAGAACATCGTCTACGATCTTACCCAGCGCTCCCGAATCGCTGATTTGAGCAAGCCCCTTTTCTTCCACGACCTTGGCCGGAGGAACATCCGTCTCAATAATCACGTCAAGCACTGTTTTTGCAGCTGTGTTGGAGATGGTGCCTTTTTCGATCAGAGCGATCATCTCCGTCAGATTTTCTTTTGTCAGGGCTGTATCCGTAATCTCGATGCGGCGCTCGTTCAAAATCTTTGCAATATCTCCGATCATCCAGTTGCAAATGAGCTTCTTATCACAATTGCCAAGCGCCACACAGGCATCAAAAAACTCCGAGCGTGCACGGTTGGAGGCCAAAAGTTCCGCATCCACCGGCAGCAGACCATACTCTTTCACATAGCGCAGCGCCTTAGCCACCGGCAGTTCAGGGATGGAATCCTTCAATTCCTGAACGTGCGCTTCACTCACTTCAAACGTGAGCAGATCGGGGTCTGGGAAATAGCGGTAGTCCTGCGCATCCTCTTTCGAGCGCATCACATAGCTTTTGCCCTTGGCATCATCCCAGCGGCGGGTCTCCTGTTCGATAACGCCACCCTTGCTGATGACCTCGATCTGCCGCTGCGCCTCATACTGGATGGCGCGGTACACCGCGCCGAAGCTGTTGACGTTTTTCATCTCGGTTCGAGTGCCGAATTCCTTTTGTCCGCGGGGACGCACAGAAACGTTCACGTCTGCGCGCACACTGCCTTCCTGCATCTTGGCGTCTGAGATGCCGAGATAGAGCAGGATGTTTGTAATGGCTTCCATGTACGCCTTTGCTTCCTCCGCACTGCGCAGGTCCGGCTCGGAAACCATCTCAATGAGCGGCACGCCGCAGCGGTTGTAATCCGCCAACGTTCCGTCAAAGGAATCATCGTGAATGAGCTTGCCCGCATCCTCTTCGATGTGGATGCGCGTGATACCAATGCGCCGCACGTCGCCATTCACAAGGATGTCCAAATAACCGTTTTCGCACAACGGAACGTCAAACTGGCTGATCTGATATGCCTTGGGAAGGTCCGGATAAAAATAGTTTTTACGGTCATTTTTACTCACACGGTTGATAGAGCAGTTCAGCGCATGGCCCATTTTTATGGCGTAATCCACCACCTGCTTGTTCAGCACCGGCAGCGTGCCGGGCATCCCCATGCACACCGGACAGCACAATGTGTTCACCTCTGCGCCGAAAGCATTTTTGCAGCCACAGAAAATCTTGGTCTCGGTGCACAACTCGGCATGCACCTCAAGGCCGATCACCACTTCATAATCCCTGTTTGTCATCTCGTCACAGCTCCTTTACCGCAAAGCCGCCCCTGGCAGTCTCGTAAGTTTTCGCAACGCCCAGCAATTTTGCCTCGCTGAACTTCGGCCCGATGAGCTGCAGGCCGATGGGCAGGCTGCCCGCACCGAACCCGCAGGGTACGCTGATGCCCGGCAGGCCCGCGATATTCACGGTAACAGTGCAGATATCCGAGGCATACATCTCCAGCGGGTCGCTCGTCTTTTCACCCAGGCGGAACGCCGTGGTAGGCGTAGTAGGCGTGGCAATGACGTCGCATTTCCGGAATGCATCTTCAAACTCCTGCGCGATCATCCGCTGCAGCATCTTCGCGCGTTTGTAGTACGCGTCATAATAACCGCTGGAAAGCACATAGGTGCCCAGCATGATGCGGCGTTTTACCTCCGCGCCAAACCCTTCGCTGCGCGTAGAAAGATAAAGATCGTTCAAATTGCCCTCGCGATTGCCTGAATAGCCGTATTTTACGCCGTCATAACGCGCCAGATTCGAAGACGCTTCAGCGGAGGAAATGATATAATAGGCCGAAAGAGCATAATCCGTGGAAGGCAAAGAGATTTCGACGATTTCAGCGCCCAGCGCTTTCAGGTCATCCACTGCCTTCAATACAGCGGCCTTATTCTCCGCGCTGACACCCTTTCCGAAGTACTCTTTCGGCACACCGACGCGCAAGCCCTTAACGCCCGTCGTTATGCCCGGGAAAGCATATTCCTTGCTGGTCGCATCATGCGCCGCGTCTCTGCCGCAGATGGCGCTGAACAGCAGCGCCACATCGTCCACTGTACGGCCGAACGGCCCGATCTGGTCCAGCGAAGAAGCAAACGCTACGAGGCCGAAGCGCGATACCGCGCCGTATGTAGGCTTGAGGCCCACGATACCGCACAAACCGGCTGGGCAGCGGATGGAACCGCCGGTATCGGAGCCGAGGGAAAGCGGCACCTCGCACGCAGCCACACTGGCCGCGCTTCCGCCGGATGAGCCGCCCGGCACACGAGTGGTATCCCAAGGGTTTTTCGTGGGCTTGAAATAAGAATTTTCGCACGAACCGCCCATGGCAAATTCGTCCATATTCAGCTTGCCGGGGATTACCGCGTCTGCGGCCGCCAGCTTCTCCACTACCGTCGCATTATACGGCGGCACAAAATTCTCCAGCATCCGGGAGGCACAGGTCGTTTTCAGGCCCTTGGTACAGATATTGTCCTTTATCCCCACAGGAATGCCGGCCAGCACGCCCAGCGTCTCCCCTCTGGCGATTTTTTCATCCACTTCCTTTGCCTTCGCACGCGCGGTATCCGCCGTTACGGACAAAAACGCGTCGACCTTCGGCTCCACCGCGTCTATGCGCGCGAGCGTGTCGTCCAGAATCTCGCACGCGGTCACTTCCTTGCCGCGCAGCAGGGCGGAAAGCTCCGCCGCTGATTTTTTATACAGTTCCATTGTATGCCCTCCTCACTCTACGGTCTTCGGCACGACGATGCAGCCCGCAACGGCCTGGGGCACGTTTTGCAGCATTTCATCCCGCGGATACGAGGGCACAACGGCATCCTCGCGCAGCTCCATGACATTGCCCGGCTCCAGCAGCGTGGCCGCACTGGGGATCTCCGGCAGATTTTCCACCATCGCAACGATACCGGAAAGCTCTTTTTCAAACGCTTCCACCTGTTCCTCCGGGATCTTCAGCATCGCAAGCTTCGCGATGTGCCGTACATCGATTTCCATATTCCATTCCTCACTTTTATCAGAATTGTTCGGGCGCCCCGCACAGCGCGGCGCTTAAGGTGTCAGCTTTCAATCGTACCGCGCTGCGCTTGGAGCATCGCAAGAAATTCTTCCTCGGTGATAACAGGGACGCCCAGCGACTGCGCTTTTGTCAGCTTGGAGCCCGCCGCCTCGCCCGCGAGCACATAGCTCGTTTTCTTAGAGACCGACGACGACGCCTTGCCGCCATTCTGTGTAATGAGCGCTTCCGCCTGCGTGCGGGAAAGCGTGGGCAGCGTGCCGGTGACCACCAGCGTTTTGCCCGCCAGACGGTCTGTTTTTTCCGGCCCGTTGTAGCGCATATTGACGCCGGCCTCCCGCAGACGGCGCACCAGATCCTGCGTACCATCTTTGGCAAAAAAGTCCAGCACGCTCTCGGTCATCACCCCTCCGAAGCCGTCGATCGCGTTGATTTCTTCCTCCGCCGCGGCCTGCACCGCTTCCATCGTAACGAAATGCTCCGCCAGCAACGCGGCGCCCTTACTGCCGATATTGCGGATGCCCAGAGCAAACAGAAGCTTGTCCAGCCCATTCCGCCGCGAAGCGGCGATCGCCGCCAGAAGATTTGAAACGGATTTTTCCTTGAACTTATCCAGTGTGATAAGCTGTTCCGCCGTAAGGTCGTAAATATCTGCGGCGGTATGCACAAGACCGCGTTCCACAAGCTGGCTGGCTACTGCCGGGCCGAAGCCGTCGATGTCCATTGCAGCCCGGGAGGCAAAATGGATGATGTTGCGCAGCGTCTGGGCCGGACATTCGGGGTTTGTACAGCGCAGGGCCGCCTCATCTTCCATGTGCGACACCGGCGCACCGCACGAGGGGCACGCCTGCGGCATCTCGAACACCTGCGCATCCGGAGCATGCTGTACTACAGCCACCACTTCCGGAATGATATCCCCCGCCTTGCGCACGCGGATCATATCCCCGATGTCGACGCCAAGCTGCCGGATGAAATCCTCGTTGTGCAGGATAGCCCGGGAAACGGTCGTTCCCGCCAGCAGCACCGGTTCAAACACAGCCGTCGGCGTCAGCACGCCTGTGCGCCCGACAGAAACCTCGATATTCAGCAGCTTGGATTCTTTCTCTTCGGGCGGATATTTGAAGGCAACGGCCCAGCGCGGGAACTTATTCGTGCTTCCCAACGCATCGCGCTGTGCAAAATCGTCCAC